>CEUI01015923.1_pt1 | contig 20071 bp, 15 predicted proteins | sample 531411 | NCBI WGS metagenome assembly CEUI01 (sample SAMEA2622841, study PRJEB7988) | marine metagenome | isolation source: saline water (ENVO:00002010), including
GTTTGAGGATAGCGTAGTAGAGAATATCGAACGCAAAAACCTGAACCATGTCGAAGAGTCTAATGCTGTAGTTCGCATGGGACAGTTTGGATACAGCGTCAAAGAAATTGCCAACAAGTTCAGTCGCTCTGATCAGTGGGTAAGAGAGCGTCAAGTATTAGCAGAGGCGCACAGCGAAGTAAAGAAAGCTGTGATCAAGCGCAAGATTCCTACCGATGTAGCAGTAGGATTGGTCAAAGCCACAGACCTACCAAAGCAAGTAGGTGAGCTAAAAAAGATCCTTGTAAAAACTCAGGGATCAAAGAAAAATACTCGCAAAGCAGCAGCAACAATTATAGGAAAGAAGGTGCGTCCTGCAATAAAAGATTTAGAAAAAGTTAGGACGGCAGTGACTACTGCAGAGGGAATGGACGAAGCAAACCGAGAAATATTCTTAGCTGTATTAGAGTATACTTTAGGAGAGTTACCTGAAGAAGACCTTGGTCATTTCATTGATGTCCTCTGTGAGTAAGTAGACTAAATCAATGTGGTGGGTGCCTTGATTTTACCCACCACATTGATTTCTAACTTAATTAATAACAAGGAGTTGCAATGAATGAAGGTTTCTTTTAAACCCACACCTCAAGCACCAAGAAAGCCAATATTACAATACGATTGGGGCGACAATCCTGTTTGGCATATAGACATACCAAGTCATTCTAATCCAAGTTTTTTTTGGACCGTTACTTACTCTAAAAACGGAATGTTTACTTGCAATTGTCCTGCACACAAAACAAAAAATAATTGCAAGCATATAAACCAAGTTATGATTAAATTAGGAGAAGAGTTTTTGTCTTTGTGCCTTACTAAAGACAATCAGTTGCCCTTGCTTTTGCTCAAAGAAATTTTTGCAAAAGCATTCGACAAGCATATATACTTCGATAGTTAGGAATTGCCTTATGAATGAGAACAATTTAATTAGCGACAAAGGAGAATTGCTTTGTAGTATACTTCCAAACCTTAACAAAGCCGATGCGTTTATATGCTTTGGGGTTACATTCAATGAATCTGGCAATGACGAATTAGCCGTTGCAAGTTTTGGAGATCAAGAGGGTATCGTAGCTGCTATAGCCTACCTGTTAGCAGACACTACTTACAACGACCTGTTGCCTGTTATACTTGAAACGATAGTTCGTATCAACTCAGAAAGTAGTTGACAAAATATGTAGATATATGTATATTTGTAGACAGACTTGAATGATGAAGGCATTCATTGTAATTTCTTTGCTGCCTCCTTTACCTCCCCCAAGGCGGATTGGTGGACACCACACTGTCGCGGTTGTGGTAATAACTACAGCAAAGACAAACCAGTAAGCGTGTTGCCTTCATCAACATGCTTGCTGGTTTTTTTGTTTACCTTGTGTGTTTTCGTAAGTCTCGACAGGGGAGTGGAGCTTACGGAATTTAATGGGGAGATACCACACAAGGAGGTGAGTAGGAAGTAGCGAGATGGATAGCAAGTGTGCAGGGATACACTCTGCCGTCTGGGGATGTTTATCTTGCCGTGACCTTCCTACTCACCGCTTTTACTTGGGTCTGCGAAGCAGATCCAAGATATATACTTGCTTCGCAAGACAAGGGAAAAGGATAGGAAATAGAATGCAGTCTTTAAAGCTTTACATACATAGGCGTAATCAGTACAGCCTGTACAGAATGCTTAAGCCTGTATATTGTCATCTCCCTACGGGAGATGCGCGTACGCGCGTTATATAGGAGTCCTCTTAGTAATGAAAATTCCTGCCAGAGAAGTATCTGCGCCATTGCCAGCACCACGCTGGAAAATGGAAGAGCTTGAAGCAGAGAAGCTTGTTGCCAAGCTTGTTGACAAAGTAGATTTGTCATACCCAAGAGCAGTCAAAGACAAGTCGATTAATTTACAGACTGCTCTTGCCATTGGTGTTGTTAAGGCCATGTTGAAGATGGCAGAAAAGGAGGGGTTATCACTTAAACAAGTAGAAAGTCTTGACTTGATGCAGTTAATGTTAGACCTCATATCCGCAGACAGAGACATTAACAAAGGAGAAATTTTAGACAAATACTTACAGCACAACTCAATTTATTTACCACCTAATCAGTAGGAAGAAGCGTATGCCACTGACCAAAGAAGAAGAAGCTTTGAGTGCAGAATATTTTAAGGATGCAGCAGAGCTATTAGAAAAAACGTATCGCCGTTTTTATTCTGGTAAAAGAGAAACTTTATTTGCAGAGGATCTGGATGTGTTGTGGAACAACGTCCAGCCTATGAATGGATACGAGTTTTTGTTGTCTTGCAAAAAGCATATTAGCGACTTTACTGGCGATGACCGCAATGCTGGCGATTGGTTTCCTACGCCAGCTAACCTAAAGAAACATGCTGTGTCGGTTGAAGCAGAGCGCGTTGCTGAACATCAAAGGATGAGAGCAGAAGAAGCAGAAGCAAGAGGGCAAAAGGTTTCTCTTGGCAAAAACTTTACCACAGTTGCAATTGAAGACCCATACTTACAGGCTATGATGGGCAAAAAATTTGTTGAATGTTTGAGCGGAGACTCAGCACGTTGTCAGTTTTGTTATGACTCAGGGTATGTAAGGTTCTACTACTACCCTGAGAAAAAAACACACATTTTTTTAGGAAAGGAGTGGTTAGATTTATGGGATAGAAACAAAAAACAAGCAGAAGAGTTTCGTATGGCATTAGCAATCTGCGATGAATGCGAAGCCGCAAAGGACGTTCTTTACAAAGAGAACGAAAAGGAAGAAAGGTTTAGGTTGCCTATGCTTTTTCACATTAGAAAGCTGGTAGCTCGTAGAAAAAATAAGCACAAAGAAATATTACGCCGCAAAGATCTTGCGGCAGGAGATCGAACTCAATTGATTGGAGCAAGTTATGACTAAGCAAATAGCAATGGGAAAATTGCCACATGACGTAGAGATATTTGAAGTTACTCCGACTGTAGCAAAAGAGTATTTGGACGGCACGTTTGACAGAAATCGTCCAATTGTAGAAAATGCAGTTGCTCACTATACAGAACAAATGAGGCAAGGAAACTTTTTAGTTGCAACTCCTTTGATAGTAGCGATAGTAGAAACAACTAATCGCTGTGTGTTAGTAGATGGACAACACAGATTGTCTGCAGTTATTCGTTGGAAAAACAAACTAACTTTTACTCTTCTTACATACTATCTAAAGGACGAAGATCAGTTGGCTGATCTATATGCTTGCATAGACGTAGGTAGGAGTAGAAATCTTACTGACAATGTAAGAGCGCAAGGCTTTGAGCAAGAGTCTGGTTTAAGCAAAGTTGAGGCTACTCGTTTCGTTTCTTCTATTTTGTGGGCAGAAAGAAAAGACACTGCCTTTATGCACAAAACATCAATGGCTGGTAGCTATGCAGATCAAATCGAGAATGCCCGTGGTTGGCTAACCGAAGGCACTGAGTATTTTAGATGTGCAAGAGAAGCTACGGGATTGATGAAAAAATTAGGCCGCAGAAAACCTATAGTTGCTTGTGGTTTAATTACGTTTAGAGGACAACCCAATAGAGCTACTCAGTTTTGGCGTGGTGTATTTTCTATGGACAACATTGCAGCTAATGATCCAAGAGGTAAATTGCACCACAAGATTATTGAAACATCACAAGACAGAACAGCACATGGCAGTGTCGGCGCAGTTTTATTAGCCAGAATTATATGCACGTGCTGGAATGCTTACATCACTAATCGCCAGTTGACCGTAATTAAACCTATCAAAAGACTTGCATTTCAACGCTGTAATTGGAGAGAGGAAATAAAATGAATACATCAGATCATTCACAAAAAGATTGGGCAGCAAATATGTTTTGGGAAAATGAAACTCGTATTAGGAAAGAAGAGTTTGACTACCCAGATCACATTGACTTAGATGTCTTAGAAGCTTTAGCAGAAACAAGAGATATCATAGCAAAGACAATGTATTTTACTTACCTGACTAAAGGCCCATTAAGGTCGCTGCGCCACCCGATGGGCGATGCTGTTGACCCACATTCAAATAGTCACGCTGGCTTTTCTTTACACAAATGGGGTATAGACCACAGCAGGAGCAAAGAAGAAAATGCGATTATTGAAAACACGTTCTCAAAAGCCAAAGCTTTTGATTGGGATTGCAATTCTAATAGCGATGATGAGTTGTTTGAGGTTTATCTTTTGCTTGCTCAGAAAACAAGATGGACAGGAATCGGAGTCTATCCGTTTTGGAACAACAAAGGGTTTCACACCGATATGAGAGATGTTGACCACCCATCTTTTAACGCACATTGGTTTAGAATGAAGGATGGTAGCTATCACCGCCTTACTTGGCCTAACTGGAAGAGAGAAATCATTGGGTACTCTAGCCGCTGAAACTCCGAAAGGACAAGCTTATATTCAAAAAGAAAAGCTTTTAGCTGACTTTATTGCTAGTAAATTCAACGCTACGGCAATAGAACTTGGTAGCAATAACGCATATGTAGATAGATTGTTTTATCGAAACGGCAAATTAGTTTCTATAGCAGAAATTAAAAACCGTGAGTTGTCTATTGAAAAACTGTATAAATATAATTCGTATCTTATTTCACATGACAAAATAAAACATGGCGCAAAAATTTCTGAGCTATTAAAAGTGCCTTATTTTATTTTTGTGCATCTGATAAGATCTGGTAAAATTGTTTATTTTCAAATTACAAATGAAGAGGGGTTAGAAATATCTGACTACACTATTAGGCAAACAGAAACAAAAGCAGACTGCAATGGAAGTCTTGCATTCAGATACAATGCTTTTTTAAGTTTAGATCAAATGACTGTGATAGATGCTTTATGACAATAAAAGGGCGTTGGACTGAAAAAGATTTAAAGAAACTAAAAAAGAAACAGTCTAAAGCCCTGCGTAAAAACTCTCGCACAAGACGTAAAATATCTACTGAAACAGGAAACGCTATAGTGCCTAATGCTATGGGCGTTTTTGCTGGAAGACGTAAAGACATACAAGACAGTAGGACTGACAAGCGTCATCCAGATGGTTTATATTTGCGATCTCGTTGGGAAGCAAACTACGCACGATACCTAATGTGGCTTGAGTCAAGGGGAGAAATACAACGGTGGGAATACGAGCCTGATACTTTTTGGTTTGAAAAAATTAAAAGAGGGGTTCGTTCATACCTGCCAGATTTTAAAATATGGAAAACCGCAGACTCCGAGCCTTATTACGTAGAGGTAAAAGGTAACATGGACAGCAAGTCAGCCACAAAACTTAAAAGGATGGCTAAGTACTACCCTGACGTTTCTTTAGAGTTATGTGATGCTCATGTTTATAACACCATTAGAACAAACTTTAAAAAAATAATTCCTAATTGGGAATGATAAAAACAATACCTGCCATAATTTTATTTTTGCTTTATAGCAATGCAAAAGCTGACAGTGGCATTGCTATGTCTTATCGTTCTATTCCTGCTTACATTACCGAAAACAATGACATAAGCTACAGAACTATTGAAACTGCTATGTTTACTTGGTATATGGATGACACGTTTAGAGGAAGAGACAAACCCAAAAGCAAACCCATTAAATGGTTAGGTTGGCTTGACACGCGCAGGGGTGCGGGATACACCGTGGCGTTAAATTTTTTGTGGGGAAATTTAGATAGGACGTTAAACGTCTACGCCGCAGATCTTTTGATTGGCAAAAGGTTTTTTGTATTGCCGCACCTCTGCCATATTTACTGGAAAATTGGCCCATCTTTACTGAGCGAAAACTGGTATACTAAATCAAGGTCTGTGTATAGATTGGTTTCATCTAAAGAAAATGTATTGTTTGGCATGGTAGCTAACATAGGATTACAGCTACAAATATTCAAAGGCATTAAAGTTTTTACAGAAGCTGAATTTAGAAACTATGGACCTCTTACTAGTTATAGATCAGCCAACAAAATAAATCTTGTTAACAAGATACCGTTTACTGAACGAGAAATTTCAGATCATTACAATGAATATGACCGTCACCAAGGAGTAACTGCTGCCAAAAAATTAATGCGCGAAAGTTTAAGGTTTGGTATTAGGTTTACTTTTTAGAAAAAATCTTCATCCTGCATGTCTTCAATTGCTTCTTCCAAACCCATTAACTTTGCTTTGTCAATAAGTCTTTGTTTCATAGCACGTGCTACATCTCTGCGTTTAAACCTTTCTGCTCTGACTACTGCATCAACGTCTACGCTTCTGAAGTTAAGACCTAAAACTTCTCGCAACGCCTGCTCACTAAATTTACCCTCAGTAGCTCTTTCCCCTAACCTTGCCGCTTTGCCCACAGAAGGTAGCAAGGTTTTAATAGCATGATATGTTTTCTCGTTAAATGGCAGTTCTAATTCTTCGCCAAAGAATCTGCCTACTGCTGCTTGGTCTTCATAGTCTTGAATGTTAGAATCCAGAAAATAACTGTACCCTTCATCAGGATAAATTTCTGCCCATATTTTAAGAAACGGAGTCATAGATGACACCATGTCTTTCATGTTGAGCCTGTTTAAATCTCCATAGGGTAAGTCTGGTGCAAAGTAAACTGGCATACCTTCAGCGTTTAACGGCATCTCTCCAGAGGTAAAAGGCATTCTAATAGCGTTGATGTCTTGAAAGTAGTCTGGTGTAGGTATGTTTTCAAAGTCAGCCGACATTGCTTCAATATTATTTTGCAACTTTGGCAACATAGAATACCGTTCAGGGTGTTGTGCAATTGCTTGGAACTGAAGTGGAATGTTTTTTCGCATCCAAGTATAGAAAGGTATAATTGTTTTTAAATGGTCACGTTCAAAAGGTGTGAGTTCTCCGTAATCAAATAGGTATCGTTTTACAGATTCAGCAGCTTCATCTGCCGTCATGCCTCGTCCTATTTTCTTTTTATTCAGCAGACCGTTTCCTTTGATTTGTCCTTGGTCTGTAGTCAGCATTGTAATAAAATGAGCAAGGCGAGAATTGTTTTCCATTTGCTGGCCGTAGTTTCTATTAGCGCGAGTAAACATGTTATCGCCAAGTAACTTGTAAGCCTTGCTAAAGAAACTATCTTTTTCAGAAGTCGCTGTGCCAAGAATAGCCTGTGCCGTACTTAAGGTTTCAGGTTCTGTTTCTACGCCACGCCCAAGGATGTTTTGAAAAAGATAATTTGTTTCTTCATCTGGAGTGAGTCCTACTGTACCACCGTTTGAAAAATCATAAACAGTATCCATCATATCTTTAATGTAATCATACGTTCCCTGCATAGCCCTGCCAGTATTCTTGTCTGTAGCACCTTCTAATAAGTATTGTTCAAAACCTCTTGCAAACTTTTCCTCCCCGTCTACTGTCCAAACAAACCTTTCCATTAATTGTGTGGTCATCTCATCTATGTCTACGTCAGCATTAGGTGCAAGTCGTGCTGACTCCATAGCATAATCCATCATTTCTGTGCGAACTTTTTTGTATTGATCTTCGCCAAGCAGCCAACGATGAATTATATCTTGATCGCCTTGATCTAACATCGTGCGTCTAATTATATGAGCTAGTTCATGTATGTAAGTCGTAGGGTCAGCAGCTTCTGTAACCAATATGTCTGCTCTGCCATCATCTAAGAAACGTATAGCACCATGCAACCCCCCTTCGCCATGTTGTTCCATAAATTTTGGAGTGTCTAAATTCCACGTGCCTACATTTTCTATAGATTTAACTTGGTTTGGATTGTATGCTATTCCAACCTGATGAAATAGATTTTCCGTGCTATCTGGTTGACCTGTAATCCCACCAGCATGTGAGAGTCCATCATATCCAATTTCTTTTAGGGCTTCAGCTATAACTACGTCATGTATTTCTGGGAGATTAACATTTGCTGCACTTAAGTCTTTAGGTATAAAGGTTCCATAACCTAATTCTTGTAAAGCAGTGTTAAGTCTTCGTTCTGTTATGAAATCTGTTGCACCTAGTTCATGGCCGTTAAAAAGATCTACCTCATAACCTGCTTCCTCAATCCAAGCTGTCATGCCACCTATTACTTCATCTCTAGTTCTGCCTAATCCTAAAAAAGAAACTTTTGAATAAGGCACTGTACCGAACAGAGCGGCTGTTCCGTTTTCAAATACTTCGTCTTCATAATCGGCTCTCGTAACTGGAGTGCCTTTTACTGCGGTAGCATAAGACTCGTTGTCAGTAATTAAGTCAAGGGCTTTTGCTTCCGAGTCAATCTCATAATCATAATTTCTTATCCATTGCTTATAGTACTGATCTATTTCACGATTAAATTCGCTGTAGTAATGTTCATACAATTCTTTTTCTGTCGCAGCATCACCAAGCTGCTTAAAGGCATCCCTTGTGTATGCTGCTGCTAGTATATGTGATGAAGTATTTATTATATCAGTAGCTTCTTTTTCTGCCGCTTCTTTTGATGCAGTTGATTTCCATGCCCACATAGGGCTTTCAGGATCAGCAATTAATGTTTCGCCAAGACGCAAGTCTCTCCATCTTTTCCCATTGCCTGTTACCATGCTTACGACATAAGGGTTTTGGGCAAACCAATGAAAACCTAGTACTTCAGCCGACTCACTACTTGGAAGATAATCTGGTATGTCTTTTTCCCATCTAGTAACATACCTATCTAATGCAACAATTTCCCTAAGTTTAGGATCGTCTGGTGGCTTAACGGCTAAATATTCTTCCCCTCCCATTTTAACATTTTCATCACCATACCTTTTACGACTACGTGGCGTTTTACGTACTTCTAAGTCAACAAAAGCAAGATTTTTTCCTTGCAACCTGCCTTGTGTTTTGTATTCGTCTAAGTGGGCACCACTTAGCCGTGGTGGTGTTATGGGCGTAGTCATTCGTTGTGGCTGACCAAGCTCAAATCGCTCTCTTAAGTAAAGGTCGTATGATACACTAGTAGACTCATCAAGACCTTCTCTTAAACTTTCAATTTTATTTTTAGCTATTTCTATTTGCTCTTCTGTTGGCCCTACAGGTTTCCAAGGCGTACCTTGCATACCGCCTTCTGGTATTAGATTGCCGTGACCAAATAGTCGCAGTTCTTCGTGTAGTTCCGGCAAGCTATCTATAAAGTAGTCCAGACCATGACCGCCAACCGCTAAAGATGTTCCACTTGTTTTTTGCTGTGACAGATAGGCTGCATTATATTGACGACCAGCACCCATATATCCTTCTGTTATTTGCGTTCCTCGTTCTGGATCATATGGAAGGTAATCCATAGTCATGTAATGACCTACGCCCATGAACGTGCTGTCGTTTATAGTGGTATCTATTTCGCCTGACTTTCTTATATCGCCTGTTGGTGTGCCATGAAAAAAAACTGGTGCTATATTACTGTCGCCAACTTTTTCTTTGAAATACGAATTATTTACAGCTTTTTGGAAGTTTGGATTAGTATAGTCAATAGCGTCTATGCCGGGAATCTTTGTTTGATATAAAAAATTAGAGCCTGAAGCTGGCAAACCAGCAGTAGGTACAGTATAAGCTTTAATTTCTCTTATGCGGTTTTCATACCATTCTTCAGGGGTCTTCCAATTCCTCCACGCCCATGCTCTGGCAATAACATCATAAGCTTCTGCTGTTTTTTGTGCTTGATCTGCCGTGTAATCTGCTCCTGCATATTCTGCTGCATCGAATAAAGCTTCAGCAACATTTGCAATACGTGCGTTTCTATCTCCCCAATCTGACAACCCTTCAGATATTTCAGTAGTTGAAGGCTTACCTTCGCGCAATTGAAGATTTGTCATTAGCTCTTCGCCAATGCCAAGATCAGATTCATTATAAATCAACCCTGCTTGTGTTACGCCTCTTTCATCAGCCATCTTTTTTACTTCTGCGCCTGTAACCTTAGTTCCATCTGGCAAGTCAAATATGTAATTTTCTGTTGACCTGCGTCCACCTAATATTCTTTCTATTTTAGAGCGCACAGCCCTACTACCAATGTTTTTAGTATCACCAACCTGCAGCAGCATTGCTTCCGCATAACGCTTTGGATTGCTAACGCCTGCCAAATAATTATTGAAGATATTAGAGTAAAGGTTCCGCATATGATAGCCGGGGCTAAGAAGTGCATACGACTTCCACAAGCCTTGCACTTGTCTGAACGTATCTAATATTACGTTTGTGCCTTCACTGCCTTGTATTATTTTGGTCATGTCATCCATCTGTTCTTTCATAGCAGATGGAATGGCGTAATAAATGTTTTCTTCACCTGTAGTTTGTTTGGTTTGCTTGCGTACAGAAAGGGCGGGTGCTTTCCAAACGTCCATGCCGTTTTCTTTAAGCATTTGATGCGTTGGGTCACGCAAGTTTTCTGCTACAGATTGATCAATTGGCACCGCTATGCGAGTATCAGATATAATTGCGTCATAAAACTTTTGGGTATTAACTTTTTTTATAGACTCCATACCGCGCCTTGTTGCCATAAGAGCTACATTTGTTTCCGTAGGCACAAGGTCTTGAATGCGAGATTCTAACGTAGGATACTTTTTTGCATAAGATGCTTTTAATATGCCGTTTTCGGTTATTGTTGCAATGCCGTCTTGAGTTGCTTTCTCATACATAGCACTGCCAGCATCTTTGCCAAAACGAACTTTAAACATGTTTTCTACTATTGCACGAGACAGTTCAGTTACTGGTTCAAGACCAGCAGAATAATTGGCTCTGAACTGCGCCTTGTCTAACAATCCTACAGTTTCTTCTTCTTCAAATATTTTATTAAACATGTCTTTCCACTCTTCCACCCCCTTGCTTATTACTTGCTTGGTAGCATCGTCTACCTTAAGCTGGTTAATCAACCCCTCTACTACTTTTGGTTGATCAAGATAAGCTCCCACAAGACGCAACTCTCCTTCGTTCATATCTGCAGCAATCTTAAGTATGTTTTCTCGCAAGGCTACTGTTTGCAACGACACAGCAGAATCTTTGCGTATTTGCTGCGCCATAAAATCAACAGTTCCGCTTTTAACATCTTCAGCAGTAACCAGTCTTGTGCCTTGATCTCCACCTAATCTATTTATTGTATCTGCAATTTCCTCTGCTTGATAACCTTCTTTTAAACCCTTTAACAAAGAATTAGGCATAAAGAGTCTGCGGTATTGTTGTCCAGCTTTTGAGTTAGTAATTAAATCACTGGCTCTACGCGCACCAGTAACAGCACCAGCAGCCTCATCTAGTTTTCCAATGCCTACTGCTACTTTGCCAAATCCAAAACCAAACCAAGTTGTAGGGTCAAGAACTACATCAGCCACAAACCCTGCCGCAGCAATTGCGTATGGATTTGTGTCCTCCATCGTGAGCGCAGTCTCTCCCCGTTTGCCAGAAAAAATATCTGCAAATGTTGTACGCCTTGCACCCTCTTGGTCTATACCTATTGCGTTTATAAATTCTTCTCCTGCTTGTTCTAACGCCGCAATAGGACTACCTGTCAACAAATACTCTTCTAAACCACCAGCTACGGAATAATTAAACATTGAAAGAAAATCAGACACAGGCTCTATAACATCATCAAACCCAATAGAATCATTTTGTTCAGCTACTTCATCAAGGTATTCATCATATAGCCCTGCTTGCTTAAACAACTCTACGTTTCTCTGAACTTCTGTTATAGCTCCCAATTCAGCAGTGTCTTGTCGAGCCATTCGCGGTTTTGTTTGGAACTCAGACTCTGGCATTACGCGAGATGGTACTCTTGGTTCAGCTTGACCAAACGCTAATTCTGATTCTTCCTCTTGATCTAACGGCTCTATTGCTTTACGAGACATAAAAGTTTCAACTATGTCATCATATGGCATTACAATACTTTCTTCATAGGCCGTGTCAAAAACATCAGAAAAAAAACTAGTTTGTTCAGGCTCATCAAAAAATGATTTGCTGCTTACACCTAAAGCTTCATCAAAAGTTTCAGAAAAAATATTCATTATTAATCCCCAAAGGTTTGCACTGTAACGGGATTACCTGTGCCTACGCCATAACTGCGATATCTTGGATCAGGAGGAACTGAAGCAACAGCCTCGCCAACTAAACCTACACCTCTTCTTAAATAATCTGGTATATTTCTTACAAATTCTTGTATTCCTGCCTTACGCATCTGGGCTTTTTGAGATAACGTAAGCCTACTCCAATCTCCATCTGCTGCTTCAGGAAATTGTTCAATTATTTCTTGAGCTTCTTTAGTAATTGGTCCAGAAACATTAGCTGTTACTTCTTCTTCTTGCGGTGCTTGTGGACTTGAAGCTGAAACTTCATCGGCGTCTATTAAAACAGGCACACTAGTGCTACCCATAAATTCATTTATTAGTCTTGAGTGTATTCTTTGTGTAGCACCAACAGGAACTTGTCCTATACGCTCTCTTCTTTCTAAGTCTATTCTTGCCGCTTCTATTAATTCAATTTCATTTTGTGGGCCTCCCGGCAAAGGAGTCCCATTAGCATCAGTGCCACCAGCAGCATTTATTATTTTATTCTTGCCATATTCAAACACCCTATCTTCTATTGCCGTTTTTTGATCCCACCACGCAGGAAACCCTTGATGTATTTGAGTAAGAGTCTCACTGTCAAGAGCATCGCTTACCATCGTGTCTAAGCCAATGTCCTGTCCAACTGACTCAAAAAGTTGTATGGCTTTTGTTTTTTCTTCTAATGTTAACGCCTTGTCTGTTTGAATTGATTCTAATGCTACTTGTGGTGAAGATCCAAGGTTTACTTGTTGCAATGCCCCGATTGCTACTACATCAGATACGGTTAGATCGCCAATTAATCTATTATTGTACTGTCTTCTTTTAGCTATGTGTGGAAACGCAGCGTTTGCTTGTCTTATTGCTTCTCTTCTAATAGAAGGATTTAAAGCAGTTACTGCGTCTTGTCTTTGTGTAGCCGTTGATTGCTGTTGCGTTTGTGAGTCGTTAATTACATTTGCCAGCGGATTTCTGTTTAGTCGCGCTTCTTGCGAAATAACTTTATTCTGGTCGTTTGCAATTTGTCTTGACAACTTTTCTACAGTCTCAGAGTATAAGGCTGCATCCCTTTCCATAATAGTCATACTTCGATCCATAAGTTGGCGCATTAAAATTGCTTTTTCTTGACCAGCATTATAGCCTTTGTTTACTAACTCATAAGCATGTTGTATTTGTGTTTGGTTTACTGCTTTAGAAGCAAGTTCTGCCCCACCTTTACGAGTTATCCCTAGCTCTGCTGTTGCTTGGGCCGAATCAATTAGGTCTAATAGAAGCGTCTTATCTTCTGCGCCATACTTATTGGCAAACTGTCGAGCTTTACGAAACCCACCCTGTTGGTTCATCATCTCTTGCACTACAACTAATCTTTGTTCTGCATTAACTTGATCAACGTAATCTGGGTTGCCACCTAATTGTTGTTGAGCATTAGCATAACCTTCATATCCTATACCTGTGTAAACACCGCTATAATTTACCAGCATAGCTTGCAAGGTAGGGTCTTGAGTATCTCTTTTGATTACCTCTGGTATTGTTCCTTGAAGCTTTTTTTGTTCAGCATTTAGTAAGTTAAGCTGATTTGTTAAATCTCCTTTTTGTTTTGGGGTTAAATATTGTGAGTTTACTTGTAAGTACGAAGACACTTCATTTTGTTTTTCAGTAAGAGCTAAAAGTTGAGTATTTAAAGTGTTTAAAGTAACATCTTCAACTATCTGTGATTGGCCTCTTTTTCCTTGGCCTGTTAGGTATTGAGTTTGAGTTTGGGTAATTAGGTTGTCAACATCTTGACCAAATTTATCTATCTCTGTTACTGTATAAACTGGATCTACATTGCCAACTTGAAGACCAGTGGCACCTCGTTCACGTGGACCACTTGCTGCAGCATAAGCACTTCTAGCAATACTACCTTCTGCTTGCACTTGTTGACTTAAACGCAATTTACGTTCGTTTTCATACTGAGTAGATAAGTCTTGCAGACCTTGTGTTAGTCCTGTGCTAAATCCAGAAGATATGCTACGGCCAAGTTTAGAAAAAATACTCATTAGATTATCCTTGTTTGTTTTTTTAACCTTCTGAATTTACACGTTCAGATAATTCTTCCATGTTTGTATCTACGTAATGCGACCTTTTAAATGTTCCCGATTCAAAGTCTTGATCAAAATATAATACACCTTCGTCATCTACAATCATAGAATCTGGAAAATATTCATTTGTTAAGTCTAGTGCTATCATATCGTCTACTGAAAAATCTAACATCAAACCCACTGCTAGTCGATCTAATCGACTTTTGTTTTTATCGTTTAGTTCTTCATAGGGCTTGCTTATAAGTGTGTTAAAATGGTCTAATTCATTCCAACGCCCTAAAGCATAAATTTCTTCAGCTTGTTGATCTAAACTTGAAAATTCTGGACTTAAAATTCCTTGTTGATAATCCTCGTCATATTCTGCAAAGTTTGTCATTAATTCTTGAACAGCTTTACCAGCACCTGATGATTCTCCACTTGGAACATCCGTTGCTTCTATCAACGGTTCTGTAGGAATCATTCTTCTTCCTGTTCTTTGTATAAATTCATCAAGAGGTTCTTTGTAAACGCCAAGTGTATCAGTGGCTTTAGCCCCTGCTGCATACCATATAGCCGCGCCTTGTTCAAAATTAAAATATAGACCGGGAGCAGATCCTAAGTTTAATGGATCTCCATCTTTGTCTACTGGATTGGGAGGGTAGAAATTAAGCCCATACTGTCTTGGAACCGTTATTCCTTTGCTTTTCCATTGATCGGCTCTATCTCCACTAAAAAACTCCCATGTTTTGTAGGCAGCAACTGCAGTGCCAACAGCAACTGCAACTGGTCCAACATAAGGAGCTATCTTTGTTCCAAGGGCCGAAAGAGTTTCATTGCCTTCTAAAACATTTTGCACATAACTTTTGTTGTCATCCCACTGATACATTGAGTCTACGCCAAACAGTTTTCCTTTCCATTCTAAATCTGGAATGTCACCCGGCAATGGTATCTCATCCAATGGTATCTCATCCGTTACGTCGCTAAAAAAAAAAATCCCCAAATTCTTCTTTTATTTTGCTTTCTATTGACTTGCCAATATCATCGCCAAATGTTTTAACTAACCAACTAGTGCCAAAACCTGTTATACTTTCTAATAACCCCGGTTGATTTTCAAACAATTGACCCTGACCACCGGGCAAACCTGTTGCACCATTCAACAAAGCCATGTGTGCAGAAAGATTTTTTATTGCATTTTCATCGTCCCAATCAAAGTCTTCCATCAACAACTCCCAAGTTTCATCTCTTTTTTGTTCTTCTTTGTTAAAAGCTGTCATTTTAGCTTTAATCATTTCAAATTCTTGTTGAGACAAATCGTTTTCTATTGCCATTGCGTTTAGCTGTTCTTCAAAGATAGCTGCGTCTTGCCTCAATGCTTGCAAAACCCTCTCTTCTTCTAAACCAAATTCGCTGGCCCATTGTGCAGCAGCATCATCTAGTGATTTGCCTCGCAATGCAATCTCTTGTTCAACTTGATATTTTAAAATAGCAAATTCATCTTCTCTTAAACCAAACTCTTGGGCAGCTTGTTGTGTAGAAAAAGCCCATTCTGTCTCCCAACGATCATTAAGCGTTTCAAATTCTTGCAAGGACAAATCCATTTGCTCTGAAAACTTGAACATATCATTTGCTCTATCCAAGTTTTGTTGTTCTATTTGTATGGCAAGTTGTTCTCGCCTAAATGCCATTTCTTCTTCAGTGGCTTCTCTACCAGCTTCTATTTCTACCCCTCGCAGTCGTAGATTCTCCCAACTAATAGCATTTTCATTGTCCATTTGCTCAATATTTGCTTTTAACCTTGCTTCTTGATCTGCTATATCAGCGTTTGTTCTAGCAATGAGAGCTTCAGTTTCACGCAAGTTAAGGTCGTTTGCTGCAGCCCATTCTTTTGTGGCTTGGTTAAATGAAAGAGTAAATTGTTCCGTAGAAGCAGCGAGGCGATCTGCTTCTATGTTTAAACCTCTCTCTCTTAGCTCTATTTCTTGGGCTGCATTAGATGCCGCAAGAGTAGGAATAACTTCTCCGCTAGCATCAATGTAATAACCTAACCTATCTGCCAGTGCCATTTGTTGTTCAAACGCTTGCGCTGCTTGAACATTATCCATTGAAGTCTTTTCAAGAGCCAAACGCTCTTCGCTGAGATTCATTTCACGATTCATTCTTTGAATTTCAGCAGCCGACATATCTTCTCTTATAACTAAACCACGTTCTTCTAATGCCAGTCTTTTTTCGTCAGACAATTTACTATATTCAAGTTCTAATTCGTCTTGAGTAATACGAGCATTAGCAACTAGTTCTGCCGTTGCTAACTCTCTGTCTCTTTGATCAAGACCCCGTTCTGCTAGCAACTTGTCAGAATAATATCTTTTTTCTTCTAAACTATATTGTTGATTAAATTGAATTTCTTCAAAAGCTAATTGTTGAGTAGCAAGATCTAAGCGTCCTACTTCAACCATTTCATCTAAAAGAAGCTTACGCTCTTCAAGACTAATTCTTTCGCCTTCTTGTTCTAATCTTGCAAAACCTAATGTTGACTCATAATCAAGACGCGCTGTTTCTAATTCGCGTTGAAGCTCTAACTGTTGTTCTCGCAAAAACGCTTCTTGTTCTAATTCTTCTCGTCTAAAAGCAAATTCTTCGTCTGTTTCATCTGCTCTTTGCTCAAGCTCACTTCTTCTTAGCTCAAATTCTTCATCGCTCTGGGCTAGCCGCTGCGCCATTTCATCGCGTCGTATAGAAAACTCTTCTGCTGACTCATCTGCTCTTTGCGCTAATTCTGCTTCTACTAAGTCAATTCTTCTGCTTTCAAGATTTAACGACCTACCTTGTTGATCAACACGACTTCTTTCTATGTCTAATCCAACATTTCGCAACTCAATATCATTTGATGCTATAAATTGTTCTAAGTCTAATCGTCTAGTTTCTAAAGCTATGCGACTATTTATTTCACCTTCTTGTAATTGTAACTCTAAGTCTGCGCGTCTATCAGCGTTTTTTGCCAAATAGTTGCTAACAGAAACTTGTTCTATCTCAGCAGCGGCAAGATCCCTGCGAACAGCTAATTCGCCTTCGCCTAACAATGTGTCAAGGGCAAGTCGCCTTTCGTCTACGCCTATACCTGCGCGGCCCATAATTTCATCTAATGCTACACGGCGTTCATTAAGATCTAATCCACCTAATCCTAATGCTTCTTCTAAGTTAAATCTTTTGGCTTCAAGATTTAATTGCTTAACGCCAAGTAATTCATTTAAAGCTTGGGCTTTTTCTTGTATTGTTAGTTCTCTGTCAGAAATTTTTGCTTCTAAATCAAGGCGTTTCTTGTCAAGTTCAATGCGCGATAAAACCTCACGCATAGCCAATGTTTCTTCGCCATCTAGATTTCCAACAAGTTCAGCTTCTCGCAATCTTTCGTCAGCTTTAGTTCGATAGTCTTCTAAGTCTAAAGACCTTGCCTCTAAGCCAAGTCGCCCTTCTGCTACATCAGCAGCGCGAGTCCCTAAACGAATTTCTTCAAGAGAAACAACAAAATTTAACAACTGCTGCGTAGTGTCAATACGAACTCTTTGTTCGTCTATAGCTTCTTCTGCACGACTGCGTTTAATGTTTTCAAACAATTGCAAAGTTTCACGCAACTCAGCGCGATACTGTTGTCCTACGTCAAGCTCTGCTTGTATTAATTCATTAGCACGTGCAGTTTCTATTTCTTCTGCTTGACGAATAGTAACACCAGACGCAGTTATTCCTCCACCTTCAAGCAAACCTAATCGCCCTAATCGCTCTAAGGCATCATCGTATTTATTGTTAATGAGCGTAGTAGTTTTTTCAAGAATTTCTTGTTCGTCAATGGCAATACTATTAATAATATTTTCCATTGAAATTTCTATTCCAGCTTCTGCTTCTCGACCAAAAGTTAAATCTGCATCAGTATCTTCAAAAACTCTAGTAGATTGTGCTAAAGATTGAGATAAAATGTCATCTATGTAAGTGTCAATAATATTTGAAGCAGACTCTATGCTAAGAATGTCATTGAGGTCTGCTCCATAATCTTCAAAAACACCAACTATAGTACCTCTAACATCGTCTACTTGAGAAACATCAGAAAAATCTACATCTTCTATTAACCGTAAAATTTCGTTTACGGCATTGTCCATATCTTCTACAGCATCGTTTGCAGGAATTACTTCATTTCCAGCAACGTCTACTACGGTGTTTTGGTCTACTACTGGTTCTTCTGCTACTACTGGCTCTTCTGTAACTACAGGTTCTTCTGGCACTGCTGTCTCTTCTGGCACCACTGCTTCTGAAACATCTGGCTCTGGCTCTGGTTCTGGTTCTGGTTCTTCAACTGGATCTGGCCTTTGCGCTTCTGCTTCTTCATCTAATTCACGTTGCGCTCTACCAACCAAAAAAGACGCCAAGTCAGCAGCATTTGCCCTAGCATCTTCTATACTTGCCCCAGACTGCAATAAAATATCTGCAGCCCTTCCAGTTATATCTTGTCCTTCAGAAACAGCAGCTTTAACATTTTTATAATTGTTTTTGACTAAATCCCCTGCAACAGATAGGTAATTCCATGTGTAATCAGTCGGCGCAGACACTTCAGCATCATCATCATCTGCGCTATCGCCACCGCTTTCTGCAGGTAAATCTACCTGTCGCTGCGCTTCAAAATAAGCATCAGAACTAAGGTAATTACTAACTAATCTTCCTAATTCTGGATCTTCAGAAAAAAGACTATCTACGTTAATGTCCCTTCTATTAGGGTCTTCTTCAAGCAAGGCTACTATTTCATTGTATCTATTTTGACGAAGTGCTTCTGCTTCGCTAGGATCAGACTCTACCCCTTCTTCAAAATCTTCTTCAAAATCTTCTTCTACTATTTCACCATCTTCTACTACTGCTACTTCATCCTCAAAATCATCTGCAACTACGTCTTCTGTAACATTTATTTCTTCTTCTTCTTCTTCTTCTATATCATTAAAAGTATCTGCCGTTGTAGTGCTAGAAGCTACAGCACCGGGAACAGCATCTTCAAAAGCTTGATCTTCAGGAGAAATAAAAGGCTTTGGAACATAAGCTCTTTCTATTATACCCTCTTTGTCATATAAATCTGATAGCCCTGCGCGACTATATAAAATTTCTAACTCTTGCCAATCACTTGAAATAGCATCTGGGCTAGTTCCTTTTTTAAGTTTTTCTTCTATTTCACGCTTTTTCTTTCCTGCGCGATTACGCGGAACTGAACTTGTTGCCATTGTCATAGTATTAATGCCTGTTGTTAATTGTTACTCTTCGTCAGAAATTGAATCGCCTAAAAGCAGTCTCATTCGTCCGTACACTAAAGTATTCCATTGCTCTGAAACACAAGATAAAATTAGAGCTTTCTTTTTTTCTCCAATTTTTACTGTATTATATGAATCCCCTTCTTCTGTTCTTATTTGTTCTGCTAATGAAAACTTTAACCACTTATCTTCTTCTGTTGTTTCTTCTGTATCCTTGCTGGTAGTTAAAGAAAACAACACTGCATGTCCTGCAGTTAAATCTACTGTATCAACTAGCTCTTCTTCCGTAAGTTTTTTTGGGTCTTTAGCTTCGTCAATTATTTTTTGAATATTTGGCTTATGAACTTTAGTGACTATAACTTCCCCATTAAAGTTCAATAATTTTTTGTTAAAATCTACTAAAATTGCTTCACCCATAATGCTTCTCCTTGAGGGTTTTAAGTTAAATCATGCTACATTTTTTTGAAAAAACTGTTTTACCATGTTTATAACTGTAGTCAATCCTGCCACTACGTACGGTATAACGTCAGGAGTTTGTAAAGACTCAGGCATATACCCAAGGTTGCTAAGTATAGAATAAGCACAAGCACCCACTCCACCCACTGCTGCGCCTTTTGCAGTCTTTGCAGTCTCTTTTGCACCAAATCCAACTTGGATGTTTTTTTTGATTTTGCCAATCATTTTATCCTCGTATCTTAATCGTTCTCGTTAAGAGGCAATTTGTCTAATGGTCGCTCAATCCGCAAGCTTGGCAA
>CEUI01019041.1_pt1 | contig 19997 bp, 6 predicted proteins | sample 531411 | NCBI WGS metagenome assembly CEUI01 (sample SAMEA2622841, study PRJEB7988) | marine metagenome | isolation source: saline water (ENVO:00002010), including
GGGCCACGTCTTGGAATAAAGGTGGGGATCCGACTAACCCTTGGGGCGTATAACCCAACATCAAATCGGCTACGCCTACTCATCAGATGTCCATCCTGTTTACGAATCCAAAGATGTTGATCACGTTCGCTTGGGCCGCAAACGCCTTGACATAAAGGCCGTTCCGAAGTGGGATGCCCGGTGCAATCTGCACAAGACCGGCGTCCTCAGTGATATCAATGACAATCAAATCGTCAGCGGCTGTATCGCCCCACTCAATGGTTAGCTCAACTGCACCAGAATGCTGGTTGGCGCACCACAACCAGATTTCATCAATGTCGGTTGCATCGTTTACTGCCTGGTGGATGGTAACAGCAGCACCACTAGTGGTGCCCGTAACCTTGATTCCTCTGCCATGGGTGCTTCCGCTAAGAAGCTGCTTACTAATTGTAGCCATTGCGTGATCCTATGTAAAAACTTGCATGTGGAGAACGTGATTGAGGTCGGACCCTAAATCCGTCCAATCCAATGTCGCCTCGTTGCTCGAAACTGTTGACTGAAGAACTTTCCCGGTGGCCCCAACTGTAGCGGGAAGAATGATTTTGAAGTTCGAACCAATGTTTGCTGCTGCTAGAATCTGAACAAAGTTGGTGCCGTTATCAGAGTCTTCATTCAAAAGAAGGCTTGCCGCCGATGCTGTTGACCCGTAAACCCGAAGGCCGCCCGTGCCTTTTGGTTTCATTGAAATCGTAATGTTGGCCGAGTCACCAAGAGCGCTAATCGACGGAGCGCTTCCGTCTGCGGCGTTTTCAATCTCAACGTAGTTGACGGCACTCCCAACTTCACAGAACTTCAAAAGTTTAGCGTTATTGCTGTCAACAATAGCCTTACCATCAGCCATTTCAATGTCGCCAGGAACGACAATGTCACCATCTTCCTCAATGGTAAACACGGTAGCCAAGCTGTTGGCGCTACTGCCGGAAGCACCGGGTGCGGAACTTTTGAAGACAATAGATCCACCAGCGGCGTTTCCTGTGCTCTGCCCACCACTAATCGTCAGGCTCCTACCGGCAGTGTTGGTGCCAGAAACAGCAGCAATAGACATGGTAGCGTTTTGGCCGTTTGAATACTGAAGATCACCGCCGTTTACAGTGAGGTCACCATCAACCTGAGTGTTCCCAGATCCGTCAAACGAGATGCCCGCAGACCCACCGTTGTCTACGATGTTGTTGCCGGAGACTCTAAGGTCGCCAGCAAACACAACATTCTGAGCCTCATTGACTGTAATGGCGGCAACAAGACTGGACCCTGTATGCGTAGACAGGATCATCTTGCCTTTGGTGTCGTCAGAAGAGCCGCTATGGCTTACCTCAATCTGTCCAAGCGCAACATCGGCGTGGTCTTCAAAGATCAGCTTCGATTCACAGCCACCATCTGTGTTCTCGGATGTTGAGTTCTTCAGAGTGACATACGGAGCATTGTCTTCAACCTGTAGCTTTGTCCCAGGAGAGGCCGTACCAATACCAACACGATCATTGGTTTCATCAACTACAACGGTTGGGCTATCGACCTCAAGGTCGGTAAGGATCTGTGATCCCCCACTGCTGTTGAACGCACTATTGAATCCCATGCTACCCCCTAGTTGCCCGCTTTCGAATCAGCCCAATGCAGCCTCGCTGTGGCCACCTCTGGGCTTCCTGTTGCATTATCAACGATAACCCAAAGGTAGCACTTCCCGGCAGTTGTCTGCGCGGTAGGCGCAGTCACTACAGCATCCAGCGCAATCGAGACATGCTTGAGGTTACTTGTGCTTCCAGACTGAAGCTTCTGACCTGTAGCCTCACCAGTCATCGGATGATCCCTGCCGCTGTCCCAAGTCAAAAAACAAGAGACAGTCGAGGCACCAGTTGCATTTGTAAGCGAAATATCAACATGTGACAGGTAACAAGCTTGCGGCATTGCCTTCGACTTAGCGTCAACGGTGGCGTCTTCGTGAAGAAGAACGCCGTTTCCGTAGGTAGTCACGATTTCAGTTGTAGCGTTGTCGTTGCAAATGAAGCCCTGCATCACGGCCTCCTATTTAGAGGGTGATGAACTACGCTGTACGCTTTGAAATCACGCGAACATAGTCAATGTCTAACGAATGGGCACGCTCAGTTCCGCCAGCGTTTGTGCGAGCAAAAAGGATAAATGGCTCAAGATAATCCGTTGCTGCCATCTGGTCGGCATCAAACGTATTTCCATTGTTTGCAAGAACACCATCAACATAGAAAAGAATGTTGCTCAAATCCGTCATGTCAATCTTGAGTGTGTGCCAACTACCAGCAGTAAAGTCAATACCGCTGTCAACATCGTCATTGTCAGTAGTGGCGTCATCACTTTCAAGGAAAATGCTGTTGGTGGCCTGTGCGCCTCCGCCCAAGCGGAACCCGACATTGTCGGCAAATCCATCCACAGCGCCTGCGCTCGTACTAACAGCAGATCCAGCCGTGACCAAACCAACCCAAACCTCGTAAACGCTATCTGTGGAAAAAACAGAGTCAGTACTGAGGTTCACTCGTACACGAGCTTCAAAGATGGGCTCTTGGGTTGGCGAGATGGCGTTTGTTCCACCGAGGCTTAAAAGCATCGCTTCGGCAGCGTTGTCGGTGCTATGAAGCAGCCGAAGAACGCCGTCTGGTGCGTCAATAAAGTCACCAGTTGCAGATGTGCTTCCCGCTTCGGTAATCACCCAAGGAAGAACAGCGGTTTCTCCAACATCTTGGATAAAGTCGGAAAACAACTCAACGTAGGTGCCAGCACTGCGCGAAACCCACTGGTAATCGCTAACAGCATCATGTTGAAGGCGTCGTCCGCCCGTAAGTTGTGGGAGTAGGGACATTTGTTTTCTCCTTACGAGAATGTTTTGGTGGAAATCTGATGAATGCTAACACGATAAACGCAATACGGGAACGCTATCGTTCGCGAGGAGGTTTAATTTCCTTCGCCCTTTGTTTCTCTTCCCATAATAATCGCTCTGTCAACTCTACTTCTTTGGCTTCTGGCGTCTTGACCAGTCTAGGTCTAAAGAATACGCCTAGCCGCTCTCCTTCCAAGCCGATCTCAGGGCGCGGACCAACACCTCGTGTCCAATACGAAGAGTCCTCTATTTTGTCGTAAAGGTTCTTGTCTGGTGTTGTTGGCCCAAACAAGTCTTCTTCTATGTACCCATGGTGCTCTCTGTACTCACGCATCTTGTTGGCGAGATAAAGAACAGTTTCGACATATCCTACGTCAGCCCTGTCGAACTGAACCCATGAATCCGCACTTCGACCGGATGGAATAATGCCAAAGCGTCTCTCTTTGATGGCGCTTGGTATTTGCGGAATGGAGCGAATAATCAAGCTTGGCACCGTTTGGTCCAAAGCTTGTCCAATTTTTGGGATTTTACTAACCCAGGTTTCTCCAGGTATATCGATTACTGGAACTGGCATTTGTAGCGCATTTTTCCACAACCAGTAGTTTCTTGGATTCTGAGCAACCCAAACCTCAGTTTGCGACGGATATTCTTTCTTCAACTCATTAGTGATTGGAACAGGGGTGGCGTCAAGAAAGTCTAGGACGAACAATCCGCCAGTCATATATATATCCAATTCAACAATGCTGGTTGGAATCACGTCTCCAGCGAGCCCTCGTGTCCTGAAGATTTCCTCGTCAAACATGTATACCAAGGGCTGCTGAAGAAGCGGATTCAGACGAGCCAGGAAACGAAGACCGTTCTCTCTTTCTTCTTTTGACGCATTGCGATTAAATCCGCCGCTAATAAACGCACCAATCTCTCTGTGTAGATTGATTGCATCCATAAGAGGAACCGGCGCTGCCAAAAATCTTACGCCTTGGTAAATGCTTTTATTTGCGTGTGCATTCCTAAACAGGACGCTCAGCCTCTGAGAGGTGTAGTCGTCCTCCATGAGGATGCTGCTTCCTTCAGTGTTCTGCTGGTTCAACCCTCGCATCATCCGAATCTGGGCCATAAGCCTATGTGGATTTGTTACTAAGGTGTCGTAGAAGAGGTTGAGGTTGTTCCTTGTGTAGGAGTAGAACAGGAATCCTCTTCGCAAAACCTGCTTTTCCCAATCGGTCAACTTCGAATAGTCATACATGGCGTCGGTAGCTGTTTTTGCTGCCTCTGCCATTGACCTCCCGTTGTAAAGCTCATCAACAAAGACGCCCGACCTAAAGTAGTTATCAATCGAAGTAGCTGTTTCGACGAGTAACCGCTGTGCTTGGCCTGGAGCTTCAGCCACAATCTTGTGCCACGCAGCTTCGTTTTTCTCCAAGTCACGAAGCATGTGTGATGCGTTTCCGCTTTTTACAAAAGAGGTGTTTAGCTTATAAAGCTTCATTGCATCAAGAAGCATTTCAGTAGTGAAAATGCGACCGTCTTTGCAAACCAAAGCTCTTGCGGAAGAAACGCTGTTAATGTTTGGCCCATCACCCCAAAGTCTGGCCGATAAAATTCCCGACAGGCGAGGATGGGCAAGCGCCCCTATAAGACCGCCTTCAATACGCACACCATCTGCGCCAACTTTCAAACCAAGACCAGATTTTTGGTAGATCTGAAACAGCGAACCAACCGTAATGCCCTGGTAATAATGAACGTTTGGCTGACCAATACCAACCGTTACACCCTGACGAAGCATTGAATAGGTGAACCCATAGAGCCTAAGCGTGTAATCAAGCGTGTCCGCAATCAGAATCTTTGCGGCAACGCCTGGCTTTAGTCTTAATTCGGGGTCTAAGGCTTCATCGCCAAATAGGAATTCTCTTCCAAGCTCTGTCGCAACGTCTTCACCGCGCTTTCCTCGTTTTTCAAAAGCCTCAGCCACCCTACCTTTTGCGCCTTTACCAAAAGCCCCCTGTCCGCTTACTCTGTCTATAGCAGCATTTAGTTCATCAAGAACCATTGGAGGAACAAGAGTGCGTGATCCATCTGGCGCAACCCAATCGACCCAGTCTTCTGTGGCAGATCCGAACTTGAATCCCCAAGCATTTAAGATTTCATGCGCCGCTGTGTAGGCAGCCATGTCATGGATGGTATGCGTCTGCTGTGCGCCTTCGGGTGCTTTTAAATCTAGATACGGTATCCGACGTGTATCATCGTCCCAATCCTGACGTGGATAGATTGGATCTCCATCAGCCGCAGCGCCTGGTTCTGCTGGCCTAACAACCTCATCAATGTCTCCGCGCCGCCCTTCTCTAAATCCAGACGGAGCTTGAATAATGTTTCCTTCTGCGTCACGAACAATCGCGGCACCGCCTGGACGAAGCTCCATATTTATGTAGTGCTTTACGCGCTCCATAAATCGCGTTGCGTCTTTACCGTTTGCATATTGTGAAACAAGATCGTCTGTTCTTGCCGTAATCCCGATTTCTACCAACTTATCAACGAACTTGGCTTGGATTTCTCTGGCCCTCATGCGAACAATCAGTTGAATCGCGGCATGTCGTGCATCATATGCAGGAAGCACATCTGGTCGCGTTCCAGTCTCAAGACCGTGCTTCTGAGCCCACTCAAAGAGATCCGGCCAATCATTACCGTAAAAACTGGAATACAATCGAGACTTCGTCGCGTCATCCATGACAGAGAGCGCTGCTTTTGCTTGAGCGGCGCTACCCGAAATACACTCAACAATATCGGTCACTCGTTGATCTAATAGATTGTACCTGTCGTGAAGTCCACGCTCAATAATATCGATACTGTCTCGCAGACCATTGACCTGATGCTTTGAAAGTTCGACAACATCTTGCTGAATGGCGTCGTCGATTAGATCACGCAAGGCAATAATCGCGGCTCGCTCGCCATCTGTCATTCTTCCGCTTGCAGCAAACAGTCCGGTTATTGCATCAAGCTTTGACTCTAACTTTTGAAGCGTAATCGGGTCTGATCCCACTTTTGAGAAGCTGTCCTTAAGCCTCCATACTTGATCTGCATTCCGCACATCAAGAGGCGGTGTGAGCATTCTGGTAAGAGACTGGACTACTTCTAAAATACTTCCCTTGCTTCCTTCCTTTTGGAGCCTAAGCTGAACCCTCATTAACCAGTGAGGAATGTCGTCAATCTCCTGGTCCATTAGCTTTTTAGCTTCTACAAGCTCTGGAGTGACGTAGCCGGTTCGGCTCCAGTATCGTTTAGAACTGTCACCTTCCAGAACTCCAGCAACCTCAAAGGGTTCAAACACCTTGAACCTTTTCCGAAACCCGGAAATCATTGCCCCTAAAAACGGGACTTCCTCACCAGCGTCAACGATTGTTGCCCAAGTGCGTTTTACAAGGTTTGGAGAAACGCTTTCTGTAAGCCTGCTCCGTGTTGACCCTACGCCTGCTTCCATGTCTGTTATAGACTCATGAAGCTTATTGTATTCTACTACAGATATTACAGAAAAATCTGCGTCTGCTTCAAACATCCACTTGGGTACAGTATCCCTCGCTAACGGGTGAGCACCAAGCTCTTGAACAAGAACCCTTACCCTGCTTTGTTGTTGACGGTTCAGATCGAAAACAGGTATTTCTACTGGTCTTCCAGTAGCATCATCAAACACAGTCTCTGTCCGAATCTTTCCGGTTTCTGGATCACGAAGCCAACTTCCAACTTCATCGCTCATGCGTTGTTGAAGCTTCATTACTCTCTTTGAATCTGCTAATCTCTGCGGATTACCGAACACTGAGAGCATTTTGTTTGCAACTCGTTCTCGAATCCTTTCAGCACGAATCACAGGAACAATTGTTCTTGTGGTAAGCCTGACGACTTTTTCTGCACCCCATTTCTTTCGTGCCGCTTCTGCATAAACATGACGAACAGCAAGGCCGACAACGTCCACTGCATTTACTTCTGTCGTGTCATCGCTAATATTTAGAATCCGTTGAAGCTGGCTTCTTCTTGCCTCAATGCGAGCAGCCTCTCTTCGTTTACCCGCCTGAGCAACTTCTCCGCCAAGTCCTCGTTTGGTTGTAAGCCTAACTGTGTAGAAATTCTTTAGTTCTCTATCATTCAGAACATCTGCCTTAGCTCTTTCGGAAATATCAATTCCGACATCAAGCTGTTCATCAAAGAACGCAACGGCTTCTGGGCTCAGTTCATCAACCCTATCTGCGCGGATCATCCTCCACATTCTGTGAAGTGCGTAAATGATTTTTCTGAAGAAGTTGTGTGTTGGCCCATCTTGGGCGTGCTTTGTACTGAAATAGTAGGCAAACGAAGACCCAAGCTCATCCCAGCCTTTGGTGGTCAAGCGACGTGTACCGTCTGGAAGAACCTCGCTATCAAAGTTTCGGTACATAAACTCTGCAACATCATCAAACTCATCCACCATGAGGCTAGCAAGCATCTTGCCGCTTTCAGCAAACAGGTGCCTTACATCACCAGTCTCGAAGAACGATTTAGTATGAAGGGCAGCGGCATCAAAGTCGTCAGGTGAGAAATCACGCAGCGGCTTGAATGGGCTTGAAGGAGGCCCATACATCACACGACCTCGTGACTTAAACGCCCTACCAGCACTTCCTGGCTTTGAAACATCATCCGAATCAACGATGGTTTTCGGATACACGCCTCTAGATGCAGGACCAATAGACGCAGATGCGGTGCGTCCGTTTCCTGCCAATTCATCACGGGCTTGCGCTTGTTTCAACCAAGGGTTCGCATCAAGCACTGAGTCCAAAGCAGCGTCAAATGCAAGCGTTCTCATGTTTGGCAAGAATGACGCGCCAGGATGGCTGAACGCATCGGAAGCAAACTGACCCTCCAACGTGTCAGCCATTCGCTCAGTTTGCGCCATTGCTGGCTTATGAAGCTCAGTCGAAACATCGCCAACGAGTCTACGATAGTTCGAATCCAGTCTGGCAATGTTGGACATCCGCCCACTTTCGATGCTCCTAATAAGGAGATTCAGCATCGAGTCGTTACGCCCAAACGTTTTAATCCAACCCTCAATGGTTTTGTGGGCTTCTAATGTTTTATTTAGTGATTCTAGCCTTTTAGGATTATTATTGTACCTAGACTTGACCTTGTTGATTTGCTTCTGAACAAGGCTTGAATCAATGCGGCGAGCATTACCCATCGCGTTTCTTACTTCACTTGGGAACAAGTCCACCAGTTCAGGCATCGCTGCAAAAGCATTTGCGCGTTCAACCAAGTAGGGCCTTGTCTCAGGATCCGACATCCAAGAATCAAATTCAACATCAGCCCTTTGCTGAAAAATACTTGTCCGCCGTCTTTCGACTGCTTTTTTAAAGACATGATCGAAACCAGCGCGATCTATTTCTCCTGCCTCGAATCTAGATCGGAGATCGGAGAACTGCTTTGTCTGCATTACATCGAAGACAATCCGGTTGTAATCAGCCTTTGCGTTGACATGTTTCCACTCGAAAAACCACTGAAGAGCGTCTTCGTGGCCTGGTTTTCCAACACCGTAGAAGTCATCGATTTTCTTTCCAGTAATGACCGGGGCGTCCGGCGCAAGCCCTCTTGTTAGGGCAACAAACCTATCTGAAAAATCCAACCAAGTTTCATTGGGGTGGCGTTCAAACCAAGAGTACTTCTTGTTCCCTTTTACAACATCATTAAAATCACTCGTCATTAGAGTGAGCGTCTTCATGACTGAGTTGTCTGCTGTCATGCCAATAGAGTCAGAAGACTCCGCCAGATGTTGAGCAAGCGCTATAGGGGAAGGAGTGACAGCAATCGCATCTACGCGAATCCTTTCCGTCCTAACGTTTTCAAGATCAGACAACAGCCTTTGTCGAAGCTCCGGTGATTCCACGACTTCCAGCATGTCTACAAGCTCTGACTCGCGAAGAAGCAACCACTTTCTGTTATCAAGAATCCTACCCGCTCCGACTTGAGACATTTCGATTGTATCGATGTCGATGATTGGCGCACTTGGCTTTTGCCAATCACGAGCCTTGATCGTATCGAGCAACTCGGGTGCCACGTTGAGACTAACCAAAGCACCACGATAAGGGTTCTTGAACCTTTCTGTGGCCTGAGCGTAGAATCTCATAATGTACAAAATTTCATTTCTTGTAAGATTAGAGCCTTTGTTTGAAAGAGCGGTCATATACCTGTCGCCCATTTCATACAATTCTCTAATCGACCGTGGCTGCGTTACAGCCGTAAACACCTGATTTTCAAACACTCTTGATGTTGGATCAAGCAGGCTGTGCATTGAACGAGAAGCCAATGCTGTAAGGTACAAATCAAGACGCTGCTGGTATTCCAACCGCTTAGAAGGAATAAGATTTCCTTCACCATCAAAATACTCAGCAGGATTCGGCCTCAAAGAGTCAACATCAGCGCTCTTCTGCTTCTTGTCGTACAATCCGCCAATGATTGAATCGTACTCATCAATGTACTTGTTGATGATCTCTTGAGGGTTTGTAATGTCTGACCAAGAAATATTCCTTGTTTGACCATCAACGGTAATCTCTACGTCTGGAAGAGATGGCTCTGGAAGCCTTGCATAGTTCAACTCTACAGGACGCATTGATAGATACGTCAGATCGTGAAAAGAGAATGCACCATCTAAGCCGCCAGGAATAAGAGCAGGCTTTAGGTCTTTCGTCATCGGAACAACGTCAATCGTTAGACTCACTGGCTGATCAACACCATCAACCTTCGCTTTTACTTTGATTGATCTTGAAACATCGACAAGCTCAGATGCTGTTCCAAGCGACTCCCGAATCCTATTGACCTGATGAGCCGAAAGCTGAGACAGTGAAACTTGTGCGGAAAGACCTTTGTTGATGTAGTCGTCAACAGTTTGGTGTGGCGTTCCGCCAGCGACCTCTTCAGCCTGATCCATTTGGTCTAAAAGCTGTTCTGCAAACCGCTTAGGGCCAACAAGCCTGCGAGCATCTAACGCCTGCCTATCAGGCTGTGAAAGCGGCTCAGGACGAGTAGGCGCTGGCGGGCCGTACATCATGCGGCGATCAGTTGGAGCCCATGTTCCCTTGTTGTTTACGCTCTTTGCTTGAGCAGGCTCAAACACCATGTAGTGAGTATCGTCTTTAGGGAGCCTCTGTCCTGGCGTCCACTGCCTTGTTTGCGGGTCATACCTTTCTGCAAAGAACAAATGAGCGTTTGCAATGATGCCATCATAGCCCATCTGTTCGACTACCTGCCGAGCAAACTCATTCTGGTAACGATTCCCCTCTGGACCCCAACTATTGAAGCGCTTGTTTACCATTCTATCCCAAAATTCCCACGCCTCGATTTGGGTCACGCCGTTTTTAGTTTTCCTGCCATCTAAGATGAACTTTTTTGTTCGTTCAAGCTCGTCTACAACAACGCCTTCTTTCTCAAGGCGAGCAGCAACTACATCAATGGCATCCATAAGAGATTCGCCAGTACCATCATCAGCCCACCTAAATGAATGTGCAGCATCTTTCATCTTGCCGTACTGATCTAAAATCAGTGGGTTTTTTAAGCTTAAGTACACAGGGTATGCCTGCATCGCACCATCGGTTTCAAACTCAACCTTTGCAATGAAATCGACAATAAGATCTCGGTATACCTTCCTGACACCTGATGCGTCTCCATCATCAATAGCTTTGGCGAGCCGAGATTGTTGAGCATCGGTCAGCTTAGAAACATCGCCGGAATTGATAAAGTCTTTTGCTGCATTGATAATGTCAGCATCGGTGAAGCCATCAAACTCAACCCTCAGGTTTGACTTGTGCTCATTGAATGCCTTGAACCACTCTGTTCCTTTCTCCATAAATCTTGGGTCTAAGGAAGAAAACGCATAGTGTTGTGTGAGGTCGTAAATCGAGTCTGTAAAATAAATAGAAGAGCCAAAATACCCTTCTACATTTCCAGGCTGAAACTCCTCAAAGCTAAAGGGGCTACCGTGGAACACCCGAAGAGGCTTTCCTTGATCGTCTACTACCTTGGAATCCTTGAACCAGGACTTGAACTCCGCAGATGAAGTCGGTGGTGCTACTGTGCGATCTGGAAGAGGAGCAGGAGGACCATACATCTCCCTCCCTCTCGACCGAACGGGCTCTGTAGATGAGCCTGACATTTTGGCTATGTCAGCGTCATCAACCATAAACGTTTGCGGATACCTTCCGGCTTCTACGATTGTACGAACCCTGTACCTGTAGCCTTCATCAAACTTTGAAGAACCAGGCAGGAACACATTGGCGACATAACCATCAACAACAGACTCTACTTTTTCGCCATCAACGATTGAGGTCACGACATAATTGACCCGATCACCAATATTAAAGTCGGGCTCGTCAAGCTCCGCACGCTTTGCGTCGTAGCCTCGTATTAGGCTTTCATACTCCTCAATGTATGCTGATTTCCAGTCATCACCCCTTGCGTTGGCATCAGCACTAAACCTATACCCACCGCCCTCTGGACGGTCATACCCAGTAACGGCGTCCCAGGTTTCTTCAAACGGAGTGAACACAGCGTGCTTTGATTTTTCGCTGCCGAGAACATAGTCCGATCTAGCAGCCAATCTGGCGTGTCGGTCGATTACGTCAGCATCAGCATCGGGGCGGTATTTAGTCTTCTCAAGCTTTGGAAGAGCGTCAACCTGGCGCTGGCGGACCCCTTCAAAACTGGGCTCAGTCTCTCTCGCGCCAAACGGAGCGTCATCAACTCTGACAGGCGCTTCTAAGTCTTCTGCAAACTTACCGGGCAACTCATCATCAAGGCGACGAAGCTCTTCAATAACATCGTCAATCGGTCGCGCGAGATTATCTAAATGATCTGGGCCAACGTCCAATGCGTTCCAGCTTTGAAGTCTTCTTCTATTTATTTCAGAAGCATCAGAAAGCTCCGAAGCCTTTCCTTCAAAAAGACGCTCAATATGATGTCGGAACATCGGATGAAAGTCTTCAAATGCGCGAGGATTCTTTCGGTTCATCGCCCGGAAAAGCTTTTTCAAACGAAGAATAAGTCGATTGAAAATCTTTCTTACTGAAGGGGCAAAATCACTTCTGCTAATGACTTCAGGCATCTTGTTGTAAACAACATACTCAGCAAACTTCTCAGCGTACCACTCGTAAAAACCTACGTTTTTACCTTGGTTTTCAAGATTCCATCTTGTGTACGATGTTTCTTCGACCAGCCCAGTACGCTTGAGTTCATCAAAATACACACGCCTAAGATTCGCCACCTCAGTGTCCGAAAGAAACGAAGTCATAATCGCGTGCCCCATTTCATGGGCAAACGTATACGTCATAAGATCAGTAGTTTGGAGAGCTTCAGCGTGGGCGTCTATTCGGTTTGCGACCCACCCTTCCGCAGCTTCTACTGGCGCAAGGCCTTCCGCAGCGTCATCAATGAAATCTACAACAAATCCTTTGATGCTGGCGTCAATATTTGTGCCGCCGCGCAATGCGTCTCGGTTTTTAATTAGGGCTTCAACAAACTTCTTTTCCCTCAGGTTTACGCCATCCTCAAGCATGCTGTGCGCCATTTTCCGAACAAGCTGAGGGAAGGTCACGCCTTCTAATACCGAGATGTCACCGTCATTAAGTCTATTGATAAGCTCTTCAAATGTAAGCGCTCGAAGCTTCTCATTCTCAAGAAGTCGCATTGGATCCAATGATCCTGCGATTCTTCCTTCCTGGTCGAAAAGCATCATCAGTGAATACACGCGATCACCAGGAAACTTTTTGTCGATGCCCTCTAAGGTTACAACCTTGGAACCACCGAACGAACCCTCCGGCCCTTCGATTCCCCTGTGTGATGTATCAATCCAGTCATCAAGCTTGATGTCTCTCAGAACACGAGAAGGAAGCGAGTGAACCATTGCGTACAAGAAGACATACACATCTTCTGGCAGACCTGCTTCCCGAAGATCATCAAGCTTGCTCAGGAGCGCTTGCTTGCCGAATCCAGGGGTTACTTCAGGAGAAGTTGACTTTGTAGTCCGTTTTATTTCGGCTTGTGCTTTGGCAATATTATCGCGCAAAGTCTTGATTTTCTTAGTAAAACCAGACTCAGCCTTCATTGTTGAAGTGTATTTAGTGAGCGCGGCACGAATCTTACTGACTGCCGCATCGTCATTATCTGCAATCGCCTTGATAAGACGCCTTAGAAGCACAGTGGAGACTATTTGATGCGCTACCTTCGGGTCTGCGATTTTAGAGGCAATCATCACAAGCTGGTCTGCTGTTAGATCCTCAAGAAGCTTGCCCTCTAAATCGATTGAAGCAACCGACCGAATCCCAGCCAGCCTCCAGCCTTCATCGTCGGAAAGCTTCAGTTGGTCTACAAGCTCATCAGCAACATCAATGTCAATGAAACGAGGGCCACTTATGGGGTCAAACTTCAACCCAAACGCCTTGAGTAGAGAATCTTCTATCTCAATACCCTTGAGGTCATCACCATACCGAATACCAAACTGCTTTGCTTCAAAGCCAGCAAGCACTTCGAGAGCATCTTCTACGCTTCCGGTCTTGCTAAGTGCTGCAAAATACAGTCTTTCAACCAGCTTCATCTGCACTTTGATAGCGTCAAGCCCTTCATCAGCACCCTTGAGTGTGCCTTTTTCGGCCATGTCTTCCAATCGAGTCTGGATTCTTTTGTACACTTCAGACTCCTGAAGCTTATCCAACCCTTCGAAATACTTAGATGCATGCAGCCCAAGACGGGAAACAAATGTGCGTCCGCGCTTTTCAGCCGTTGCGTGAATGATTCTGCGAACGGTTTCAACGGGAAGCCCCACAACCTCAAGCGAATCATAAATCTCTTTCCAATGCGATTTAGGAAGACCATGAAAAGGATTTCTGCCCTTTGCAATATTGTCTTCGTAGACTCTTAGAGCCATTTCTCCCCAGGTCGCTGCCACTCCTGGGAATGGGGCATTGATGTCTTTCGGTCTTCCAAACCGTAAGCTTCCTTCATCGCCTTCAATCCCACGCGCCCTTCGAACATCTCCCCTGGCTTGTCGGGGTGAATAGTTAGACGACTGTCTGAACTCCCGCTCCAAGCTTCTTCTGGTCGTTCTCCACAGACGGTTGACTTCACTCTGGCTCAAATCATCAACAGTCATTACTGGGGTCGGGCCGCCAATCTTTGCTGTTTGAGCGTCCATCTTTTCAGCAAGAAGCGCATTTGCGTTTGCGTCGAAGATCTCCTGCGCCCTGGCTTGCCTTTGCGCTGGTGTCACCTGGGGAGCCACGTCGTTCCAAGCCCACTTAGGGGACCAGGCATACCTCGCGTGAGTACCAAAACTAGCGCCCGGCATCCGCCTAGCGGAGGCGGCATACCTAAACGGAGACGCGCCTACACGGAACCCACCTTTTATCATTCCCGTTTCCCAAGGAATAAAAATGTCACCAGCAAAGCCTATGCCGCGCAGTGATTGGACAAACTTACCGTCAGGATCAGCGCCTAATCCAACACCCCATTGAGCCAAGGCTCCTTGCAAGCCCCAGTCTTCCGCCTCTGGGTGCAACTTGTACAGATACTCATCCGTAAACGCGGCAGGCCGACCTGGCCTGTCATACGCTCCTAAAGTGATTACTTCACCAAGAGGATCCAGCCCGTACCTTTGAATTGCTGTGGCTCCAAACTCTGCCACTGCACCAAATATTCTCATACGGTATATAAGCTCAGATTCTTGATGCCAGAAAACAGGGTTCCCTTCTTGATCAACATCAAATCTTTTGTCCACAAAAAGATCAGTCCCTATCCCTGCTGCCGTAGACCTACCGTGACCAAAGAGTCTTGTGTGTGCTCCTCGCCAGGCATTGACCGACATGGTGATTTTTTCATTCGTCCTGTCAACCCTTTCGAGAAGCGGCGCTGGAAGATACCCAAGCGGGGCCTTGTTCAGCACGTCAAATAATCCCCTAAGTCTTGGGATTTCATGGTCTTCAACACCTTCTCTTCTGTGACGCGATTTCTGCCTTTCAATAAAGTCGATAATGTTCTGCCCAACATTGGGGGTCAAAACAAAATCGGGATCCTCCATTGCTGCGATTTGAGCAAGACTTCCTACAACACTTGCCCACTCGGGCGTCCATTGATCTTGGCCCCGAAGAGCAGCGATGAGATCACTAGAAGTGTACTCATCCATATGCATCCATCTAAAATGGAGATCTTTTCTGCTGAAGTTAAGCCATGCCTTTCGCAGGTACTCCTGCTTTTGTTCTTCGCTCAAAAAACCCGCAGAGCTAACATTAGTGCTAACAATACCCCACAAAGTCTTGATCGAATTGGTTCCCCTTGCGTCTTCGATCCCTTGATCAGGGAGAGTATCCAAAAGAACCCAATCAGCAAGTTCATAAACGGGAGTCGCTAAGGTGGTTGCTAACCTTTGCCCTGCACGAATCGCATCAAAGCCAGCCTCACCGTAGCCAAAAATCCAGTCGGATGCCTTTACACCACGAGGATTTTCAGCCCAAACAGACCTGTCCAATATCGCTTCTGCTGGTGCAAGGAGGGGATCCCACTTAGACAACCCTCTCATAATGTCACTGTCAGAATAATGGGCTAACGATGCACCCCATGTGGCGTCACCCCCCATGTAGTCCAAATACACTTCGCGAAGACTTTGATCGGGAAGCATATCAAGATGCAGGTTCTGCATTGCTGTGACAAGGTCATCATCTGAAAACTGAAGCTTGTCTTTAAACTGAATCATTCGAGACAAGGTCTGGTATGCGCCATGCGATTGGTTGTTTGTAGGCATCCGTATACCAGTAAAGTCGGTATACGATGGACCAACGTCTATCCAATCAGCCCATCGATCGGATTGACGCCTCTTTCCCCAAATAAGGGGCTTACCCAGATGGCGACCATCGCCAAATTCGCCGCTTGTTGTCCCATCAATGTAGTCTGTAAGCCAGTCGAACTTGCCATCATGGTAAGCCCGTCTTGCTTCTTCATAGGCCGTAATATACGCCAGAACTTGGTGTCCTCGGTTTTTCCAGCCATGAAATTGGTAAACGTTCGGATTCTCATCGTCGGAGGTCATATCTCTTAGCAACAACGACAATGTGTGAACGGTCCTAAGCTCGTCTTCACTCATGTGACCCTGCATCTTAGGTATTCTTGTTACCCCGTACTTCTGAAATTCCTTCGAACCTTCTTCAACATCTCGAAGCCACCACTCTTCACCAAGATCTTCCTCATTTGCATGAGGGCTGCCTTTGTACAGGAAAAGATTAATTCCTGGTGGCATCCAAGACTGACGAGTTTGAGCAAACGTATTCCAGTTCCACTTACTAATATTTTTCGGCGCACCCTTTGTGCCAAACACCGATGTTACAAGGCCTGTTACGCCGCCATAAATATCACCTAAGAGTGGAATTTCTTTAACTTTTCTGTCTATAGCGTCTGGTGCTTGCCACAGTTCGTTTTTAATAAAAGCGCCTGTGCCTCGTCGAACATTCGACCAAAGCTCTTTGCGAGTTTCAATAAGATCCGCTTCTTGAAAAGCCTCGCCCTTTTGCATGTGGTGTAGAAATGCGTTCCACCGGCCCATCTCTTCAATGCTGGCCGCAATGTCTTCGCGAATCTGTTGCTGCCTGTCCCCCTCTGCACGCATCTCATGGCTATCAGGACTCCCAGGCATCTCAATCCGAATCGCACCACGATTCAGAACACGAATCTTTAGGAAATTTCGGTTGTCATGAAGCTGCCCCTCTGCCTCAAAAGCCTCTTTTACTTTTTGTTCGATCTCGCCAGCACCAAGTGTGCTTTGACTGTCTATGAAATCAATGACCTCCTCTCTAATCTCTTCGTCGCTCTTCCCTTCAGCCCTAAGCATTTCTTCGTAGTTAAGAAGGTTCGTAAACTGTAGGTCAGATAACTCTAACGTGCCATTACTTATCTCTAGCTCAAACACACTAACGTTCTCGCGACGTTCCTCTTCTTCTTCTTCCTCAAGTTCCTCTTCTGCTTCATCAATTGCACCAGTCAATTCGAGCGTAAGATCGTCAACTTCTGAGGATACGCCAGCGTTGGCTTTAAGGGGCTCTATGCTGCCTGTTTCATCGGCCTCTTGAATAGCTCTACGAAGGGCGTCTTCTAACTCTCTTTCTTCGTCAGTTGGCTCAGCCATCGTAATCCCCTAAAGCATTCCATTCTCTAACAGGTTTTCATCAGAAGGCGGTCTTGACTCAATCAATGGTTTACGCCTGAATGCCTTTGGGTTTACCCCTGGTTCTGGTTCTGGTTCAAAGGTAAACCAAAATGAGTTATCGTCGGTATCAGCACCCTCGCTAAGCTGATTCCACGTCCGATTTAACTGGGTGTGCATCAGTCGATGGATGTCCAGGTTCCCCCGAAGAGTTGCTTCCTCTTCTTCTGATAAACCACCAGCATCTAGTTGCTCTTCTATTCGTCGGGTTGCTTGGGCCTCTTCCTCCACCATTCGATAAACGCTTGCAGCCCGTGTGGGCTTGTACCCTGGTGGAAGATCTTTTGCATCCGTGGCAAGATGTCGCGCCCTCGCATCATCTCGTTGAGGCGGAGGCGCGGTCAAAGCTGCTTCAGCTTCGTCTTGCGTCCCTTCAAACACATCGGAAACCTCGCCATCACCAGGAAGTGGTCGGCTTCCAACTTGTTCATACGATTCGGCAATGCCTCCAATGACTCCGGCTGCTTCTTTTGCCTCATTAAGTTCGCGAATAAGAGAGTCCTCGTTAAGAGTTGCTTCTCTTAGTTCGCGCTGCAACGACTGCTGAACTCCGGGCTGGCCCGCTGACTCCTCAAGCTCTTTTTTCAAAGATGAAATGTTTCTGCTTTCAGCCTGGTGCTTTAGTTCCGTAAGAAAAACAAGGTTGTCCGCAAAGCTCTTGCGAGCAGCAAACGACATGACTCGCCAAGCCATCAACGGATCTCTAAGCAGGCCTATATTTTCTAACTCTTCACGAAAGGCAGTTAGCCGCGCAATGGCTCCTTCTCTTACGTCGTTGTACTGAGTCGCATCGCCTTGCAGTATTTCAAATCGAGAAAGCAAATTATCAAGACCGGCAACCGTATCTTGAATGCCTGCGCCAGCGCCAGTACCAGGAAGACCAAGCTTAGACTTGATGAAGCTTGGAATCTCGACCTGTTCGGCAGCTTGCTCAACTTGTCGGCGCTCACGATTGATTATCTCTTCCTCTACCAACGGTTCGGCCTGAGATGCGCTAACGTTGCGTAAGTCATCCATGAACTGATTCATGTCGCCAGTTTGATCAAGCGTTGCAAGCGAGCGCTCGATAGAGTTTGCGATACGAGCCCCAACTGGATTGCCGCTTTCTTTTAGCTCACTAATCTTTTTCGAAAGCTCATTCCACGGAAGCCCTTCCCCGCTGTTCACATCCTGTTCAAACTTTGCGAGGAAGTCCCTAATGCCACGAGCACTCTCGGTGTCACCGTAGGTCAAATCAGCAAGCACTGTTGGTTGGGCAGCTTCTTCCGCGATAGCCGTCTCCTCTAAAACTCCCTCTGCACGTTCGGGAGAAATTGGGCCAGTAATGCCGGGAGGTGGCGGCCACTGATTGTTGATGGCCCATTGAAGAGCATCCTGAGGGCTCTCATGATCACCAAGAACGTCAAACATTTCATTTATTTGTCGCTGACCTGACGGCGTTTCCATTGCCCCAGCAATCGTATTGGAAAGCGCTTCCACCCATGGTGGTGCTATTGTGAATGGATTGTCGGTAATCCAATTTTGGGCAAATGCCCCATTGCCCAAATCAAGAAGCCCGCCTGTCGATCCAAGGCGTTCTCTCTTATCCTCGACTTTTTGGATCTCACGATCAAGATCGTTGATTCTTTCCTGTAGCGTATCGTACTGTCTTTTCAGTGGATCCCTAGAACCTTTAGCAAAGATTCTAACGAAAGCCTGCCGATCTTGTGGAGAGCCCTGTAGCAGGTTTTGTGGCGCACCTTTTCTATACTCGTCTCGTCGTCGTCTTACTTCATCTTTGTATCTCTGATCACCAGAGCCCCTGCTGCTGTCCAAATAGTTCTCATACCTAAGGTCATCTAACGACTTATTTCTAAGCTCTGCACTGTGGTGTCTTAGCAGTTCGTCGTACCACATGTCTGCAAACTCACGACCGCCTCGGCTGTCAGACAACTTCTTGTACATCAAATCTATTGCAGCAGCGCCTTCTGGGGTTGTCAGATTGGCGACACCTGTTGCGATTGAACTCTTAAAAGTCCTGGCAAGACTCCTTGCCTCTGATTGGCCAAAATTTCTCTGTTGCCCCAGTCGATTAATCGCTGCCCGCATCCTCAATTCAATTCTGTCACTGCCAAAAATCTTCTGGTGATCCTCAAGAGCCTTTCGATATTCGTCGTTCTCATCCTTTTCCATCGCAATGTTGGCTTCTGTATTCATCTCCGCCATCCGCTCTTGATGGCGCACGGCGGCATCGCTTGCACTCTCAGAAGACCGTCTGAGGGATCGCGTTCTGGAGTCTTCGCTTCGCTGTGCAGTAACAACAAGAAGACTCTGCTCTCGGATGAGTTCATTTTTCTGCTTCGTAAGATCTCGATACAGACGCTGGAGTTCTCGCTGATCATAGTTCTGCTGCTTGAGCGCTTGCTCAATTTGCAGCCACTTCATCTTGTCTCGATAACCAACAAAGGTTTTAAAAAACCTACCGAATGCAGTCTCTTTTGGAGCGGGAATGAGATCGAATAAACCTTGATACTTAGGCATTAGCGTGCTCCCTCGATGTAATCTTCTACCTGATCATCTCCCCAGATTTTACCATCAGGGCTTTTAATGTAGCTCCTAACTTCACCGCCAATGATCTGCTCCGAAACAAACCAACCAGGCGTGGTCTGACTTGGAGTCCAAGGCCCCATTTGCTCCAGCGACGATAAACTTTGACGGTCTGCTGGAGTTATCTTTTGCAACTCTTCAACTTCAATGGGCATGGTAGGGTCTATTGTAGTCCACCCTTCAGGGCGCTGTCCCCCGTCACCCCAATGAGGTTCATTTGGGAAATCAGGATTTCCTCCCCACATTTCTTGCGGCACTTCAACCATGCGACCTCTGGGGGTTTCG
>CEUI01017956.1_pt1 | contig 19967 bp, 31 predicted proteins | sample 531411 | NCBI WGS metagenome assembly CEUI01 (sample SAMEA2622841, study PRJEB7988) | marine metagenome | isolation source: saline water (ENVO:00002010), including
GCTCTTAAATTAGGTAAAACTTTGTCTAAAGATGTTACATTTCTTGGTAGACCCAAGAAATATGAGAATAGTTAAAGGAGAATTTATAATGAAAATAGATAAATCATATCAGGTACAAAAACCAATGAATAAAAATCTTAAAGAGAGACCGTATGATATTGTGATGATGTATTGTAGAATTTGTAAAAAAAGAATTGATTTAAAAGTTTTCTATCCTCTTGGTAAGAGTGAGCATTTTCAGTTGGTAAATTTACCGAAAAGAATTTCAAAGCATTTGGGTAATCGGTCAGTTGTTTGTAATCATTGTGATAAAAAATTTATACTTGAGAAATTACCTGATAGTTTTATTGATAACTATATAATGAAATTGGATTGTTCGGATATGAATTTGGGGATGGAATCATGGTATGAGGACGCTATACCCAAGTATTCTACTGATATATATGCTTAAACTTTTTCCTTACATTTGACTATGGATTTTGTTATAATATAAAGAAAATAAGGAGATAATTATGGATGAAATTTTAAAAGCTATAGGCGGAATGATTTGCTTTTTTCTTATTTCATTTTATTTCTTTGCTTGTCTTTTTGCACCATTTGGTATTGTATATTTAGTTTTTTTTAAATAATTGGGAGAATTGTTATGAAGATATTATTGCAATTAGTTATAATGTTATTTGTAACTAGTTATAGTTATGCTGGTGATTGTCCACAATTTAGAAATACTAAAAAAGCACCAGCAATGTTTTTAGAACTGGATAGAACTAAAACAGCAAATAAAGATAATGGTAGAGTTTTATTTCATAAGTCTGCAAAACCAATAGCATGTAAAATGTGTCATGGTGAAAAAGGTGATGGTAATGGTAAACTTGGAAAAGCATTGATGCCAAGACCAAGAAATTTTACTTGTGAATCAACTATGAGAGATATTTCACCGGGTCAGATGTTTTATATTATTCAAAATGGTTCTAAAGGAACTGGTATGCAGCCACAAAGATTGTTAGAACCTAAAGAGATTTGGGATCTTGTAAAATATATTCGAGAAGAATTAGCAGTTAAATCTATAGAAGATTTAGTCAGTTGAAATGGACAATAACTACATTATTGAGAGATGGAGTAAAAGGCACAGAGGAAGAAGTAGTAAAAAAATGTTTATTACAATTAGGTTATAATGAGATACAATCTTTAAAAATGGGTCAATCTTTTTATTTGACGTTGGATGATAATTTAACAGAGCAGGAGCAAATAGAAAAAGTTACAGAGATGTGCAACAGGCAGTTAGTTAATACTATTCTTTATGATTTTATTATTAAACCTTATGGTGAGGAGTGAGTGATGTTTCCTATTCTTGGATGGTCAATTAACGGTAAACCAGCATTGATTGGATTTGCTGGAAAAGCAAGAAGTGGTAAAGATACTGCTGGGGCATATTTAGTAGATAAGTATCGGTTCGTGCGTTATTCTTTTGCACAACCTCTTAAAGAGGGATGCAAACAAATGTTCAATCTTACTGATGAACAAATAGAAAACAAAGAGAAAGTGATAGAGCCTTGGGGTAGATCGCCAAGAGAGCTTTATCAATTATTAGGGACTGATGTTGCAAGAACTATTGATCCTAATGTTTGGATAAAGAACGCAGAGATGTTTGCTAAGAAGCATCCTGGCCGATCTATTGTGATTACAGATGTTCGTTTTTCTAACGAAGCAAAATGGATTAGGGATAAAGGCGGTATAGTTGTTTATCTTAAAAGTAAAACAAGAGGTATTCACGAAGGTACTGGTCATTCTTCAGAAAATGGTTTAAATGGTGAGGATGTTGATGTTTATATAGAAAATGATAGTACGATTAATGTTTTATATGAAAAGATTGAATCTTTAAAGGGGTCGCCATGAAAGAAAATATAGTTTGGACTTTAATAATTTTTACAGGTTTTTGTGCAGTTTCAATAGGAATATTTCAGTTGTTTATATTATAATTGCTGTATAATCTTAAAGTGAAAATTTTTCTGGACTCGGGGGCAGAACCCGACGCCTCCACCAAATTCTATTAGGGGGGCGAACTAGTTTCGACAGGTTAATGGAAACTATAAGACAGCACGGAGAAGAATGATGGCTCCGTTATCAATCATTCAAAACACAAATGCTAATGATTACGATTTAGCAATGGCTGCATAATAACAGTCGGAGTCCGAGGGTACTTGGCAACAGAAACCCTCACCATTAGTTCCTTGTATGGAGTGTACCATTATGTTATAATGGTATTGTGAACGTGATAAAAGATTATCACATTTTTTTAACTATGTAGGAGATGATTATATGTCAAGTATGCGAGGTATGCCTAGAGTAGGACGTAAATACGCACGAAAGATTACTCGTTGCGAATCTGAACTCACCGGACTTCCACGTTGGGTGGAAATCTACACTAGTCCTGCAACAGGACAAACTGCTTTTAAAAATTGCGACATTTCAGGTGGAGCAAAATCTGTTAAAGCAGCCCGGAAAGCATTAAGTAACTTTTGGAGTGCTTAATACTTTATTAACTTGTTGGGAGATGGTGTTATGCCATCTCCCTTTTTATTATGAAAAAAATAATTTTAGTGATAATATCATGTTTCATTCTTTTGGGACTTACACAGAAAAAAGTTCCTGAAGAAGAAATAGAATGTTTAGCAAAAAATATTTATTTTGAAGCAAGAGATCAAAAACTAAAAGGACAATTAGCTGTTGCATTAGTTACTATAAATAGAGTAAACAGTAAAAGATTTCCTAATAGTATTTGTAAAGTTGTAAAACAAGCAAACAGAAAAAATGGTAAACTTATAAAACATCAATGTCATTTTTCTTGGTATTGTGATGGTTTATCAGATAATCCAAAAGATAAAATTGCTTGGAAAGTAGCACAGGTATTGGCGAAAGCAATGTATGATGAAACATTAGACATTGATGATTTTTTACATGGGGCAACACATTATCATAGAAAAGATGTTGACCCATACTGGAATCGGAAAATGTTAAAAGTAAACACTATTGGAGATCATATATTTTATATTGACCCATATAGATACTGATAACGGAAGGAGTAAGATATGAGCAAGACGGAAAAAACTCCCCCGAGTCCAGAAGAAAAAGGTGTATATCTTTTCATGGATGAGGTTTCGCAAGATTCGTGTAAGGATTTAATTTCTTTTATTTTAACAAAAAGTTTACAAAAACCAAGACCAAAGAGTATTCAAATTATAATTAATTCACCCGGAGGAGATTTAAATGCTGCTTTTGCTGTTATTGATATTATGAAAGGTTGTCCTTTTCCAGTTCATACAGTTGGATTAGGACAAATTGCTTCAGCTGCATTTATGATGTTTATTTCTGGTACTAAGGGGGAAAGAATATTAACTCCTAATACTTCTATAATGTCTCATCAATATACTTGGGGTTCTTATGGTAAAGAACATGAATTGCTAGCACAAACAAGAGAGTTTGAATTGACTACTCAAAGAATGATAGAACATTATAAAAAGTGTACTGGTTTAAGTGAAAGGAAAATTCGAGAATATCTCTTACCAGCAACCGATGTTTGGTTGAGTGCAAAAGAAGCAAAAAAACTTGGTATTTGTGATAAAATAAAGGATTTCAAATGAGTATAGATGTTAATACCACAATAGAAGAAATTGTGAAAGAAAAAAAGATTTCTTATATGGAAGCAATTATTAAATATAGTGATGAAGTTGATGGTGAAATTGAAATGGTTGCTAAGTTATTAAACAAATCTATTAAGGATAAAGTTGAAGCAGAAGCAAATGATTTACATATGATGAAGAAACAAGTTACAAAATTACCTTTGTAATGAGTGTGATGGTTAGTTTAGAATGATACTTAGAAATATAACGAAATAAGGAGTAATACTTATGTCTAGTTTTAAAGATTTAAAAAAGAACCGTATGAGCAACTTGGAACAGCTTTCCAAGCAAGTAGAAAAACTTTCCGAAAAACCTTCCTATGAAGATGACCGTATTTGGAAATGTGAAAGAGATAAAACGGGTAATGGTTATGCAGTTATTCGTTTTCTTCCTGCCCCCACAGGAGAGGACGTTCCATGGGTAAGACTATGGACGCATGGTTTTAAAGGCCCAGGTGGTTGGTATATCGAAAACTCTTTAACAACTCCACGCCCAGGAGAACCTAGTGGTGGTGAGGATCCTGTATCAAAAGCAAATACTGCTTTGTGGAACTCTGGTATAGAATCAGATAAAAATATTGCAAGAGAACGAAAGCGTAAGCTAAGTTACTATTCTAATATTCTTGTACTGGAAGATTCTGCAAATGCAGAGAATGAAGGAAAAGTATTTTTATTCCGATATGGTAAGAAGATTTTTGAAAAAATCGAAAGTGTTATGAATCCAGAATTTAAGGATGAAGAACCAATGAACCCTTTTGATTTTTGGTCTGGTGCAAACTTCAAACTTAAAATCCGACAAGTAGAAGGATATGCAAATTATGATAAATCAGAGTTTGCAAGTCCATCACCTCTATATGATGGTGATGATAAAAAGTTGGAAGAAGTTTGGAAACAGCAATATTCACTTCAATCAATTCTTGCTAGAGAGAACTTTAAAAGTTATCAAGAGTTAGAAGCACGTTTCAATACTGTAATTGCTCACGATTCAACTGGTGAGTTTGTTGGAACGATTGAAGAAAGTACAGATGATCCTGTTGCGTCAGTAGATGCTGGTGAGAAAACGTCTGAGGAAACTTTAGACTATTTTAGAAAACTAGCTGAGCAATAATTCATAGTGGGGGATGCTATATTATTGAGTCCTAGGGATGTGAAACCGATTCGGTGCATTCCCCACTTTAATTATGCATTTCTATTTGTGTTAGCAAGTTGGTCTGTAACAGCACCTTGTGCAACAAATGTTGAAGCATTTTGTTGATTAATTGTTGGTGCATTATTATAATAATTATTAATATTCCCACCACCCATTTTACCCTCTGCATTAGCAGTTTGTAATGCATTAAATGCTTGTGATTTTTTATTAGGATCAAGACTTGCCATTAAATACTGTGCTTCACTTTCTCTTCTTGTAGAATAAGAATCACCAAAATTATTTAATTCATTGATAGCTTTTGTCCAATCACCACTTTGCATAGCTTCTCTAAAATTAGGAGTTTTACTCAAACCACCATATTGAAATGCAACTGAGGCTGCAATTGTTTGTTGTGCAGATGATAAATCCCCAAATCTCTTTCCACCAGTTTCCTTTGCACGTTTATTCCATTCTCTTTGAAGTTTATTAACAGCTGCACCTTTTGACATCTTATCAATCTGTTTTGCTTCTTTAGCAGTAATCTCCAATGGTCTTTGTCGTAACATTGCAGCAGCATTTTGTCCTTGTAGACCGAGATATGGTGCTAGTTTTGATTGTAAATCTTGTGGTAATCCTTCAAGGTCTTTAATATTTCTTGCACCTAAATCAAATCCAGTTGCAATCGTTACACCAGATTTAGAACCATCTGGATCAGGAACATAACCCTTTAGCGCAGAACCACCTTCCTTCTTGGAGATAAAATCCCAATCAATACCAATAGTCTTTGGATCAATTTTTCTGATTGCTGAACCACCACTCTTAACAGGTGTTGCTTTTTTACTTTGACTATCCAGTATAGCAATTTTTTTACTTCTAAGTGCTTCAACTTTTTTACCTATTTCTGCAGCTCTTTGTTTATCTACGTCAGTTGCTCCTAAATTACTCCATTCATTATTAAGAGCTTCTATTTCTGCTTCTATTCCTTTAACATCGCCTTTAGCAACAGCGGTAGTAGCACCACCTGTTGTTTTCTTTTTATCCTCTTGCGCTCTCCTTTCTTTTTCAATTTGTTTTCTTTCTTCCGGCGTCTTATGGACAAATTCCGTACCAGTACGGTCTTTTATTTCTTGTTCCTCTTGTGTTGGAGGTGGCTTTGGTTTTTCACCATATACCATCTCGTAAAGTGCGCCTGGCAGTATTTTCCAAGCTAGACTATCTTTCTTAGGTGCAAAACCCTTAAGCATTTCACTCATATCTGGCATTTCAATTTTAGGCCATGAGAAAATTTTTTCAAAGAATAGTGTTATTGGTTTAAGTACCTTGTCTCCTATCCATGCACCAATACTTGTAAGCATTTCACCTACCTCTTTAAGAGCACCTACTGGGTCTGTAAATAACTTTTTAACCCACTCTACAACACTTTTTACAGCATCAAAAAATCCACCAATAAATTTCTCAATTAAACCAGAGAAACCACCTTCTTCTGTCCATGAATCTATTTTTTTTGAAAGACTTGTCCATCCAAATTTTTCAAAAATCCACGAAACAGCTTTGGTTAATAGATCAAGAGGCATACCAATCAAACTTTTAAACAGTTTAGTTAATCCACCTTCCAGGCCACCTATAATTCCTTCTTCTTTATAACCTTCCATAAATCCTGTTATAAAATCAAATGCACTCATAACGATAGTGATAGGAAGGAATAATTTACCTAAAAATCTACCGAACTTTCCAGCCCATTCCATAATCTTTGTAGCCGTCTTGCCTCCCTCAATAAGAGTTTTACCAAGACTAAATATTGATTTAAACATCTCAACTATCGGTTTAAAAACCTTACCAATAAATGTTCCAAACTTAGTAAAGCCTCCTTTAAGACCTTTCCACAACTTATCAGATTTTTGAAAGGCTTTTGATTCAGTAAAAAATGCTTTTAAGCTTTGAACCCATTTCCAATTTTTTGGATTTATTTTTTTCCCTAAGTCACTAAAAAATTTACCGATTCCTGCTTCTGAATTGAAAAAGGTTTTTAATGGTTTAAATATTTTCTTTAGTCCACCACCTGTAAGTTTTTTAAGAAATGCAAACTCCAAAGATAACTGTTTAAAGAAAGCAACTATTGTAACAATCGGTGCTATTAGTCCGGCAATTACCATTCCTATTCCTGCTTTAGTTTTTTCTTTCAAAGAATTAGCTAATTTTTTCATACTTTCTCCCAAACTACCAATACCCTTTACCATCTGTTCCAACAAAACAGTTTGTTTTGCATCATTAGTTGCTTTTATTTTTTCTGCTCTTGCACTTTCAATGCGTTCTTCACCACTTGATTTAGATGCAGCAGCTACCAGACCAGTATTTTTTTCAATGGAATTTAATCTGCTGTCCATATCTCCTAGCATTTTTGAGAATAGTTTTTGGTCAAATGATTTTTCTGCCATAATTGTTACCTTTGTTGTTGACGTTTAATACGTTCATTTTCCTCTGCAATATGTTTTGATAATAATGCAATATAAACTTGTCTTTCCCATGGCACCATATTTTCTAATTCTGTTAAAGAATATTTATGATGTTGCATCATAGAGAAATTCATTTGCATCATATTAGCTAATGATTCATCGCAGAGGACTACTCGAAAAAAGACTGAAGGCCCTCCAAGACGATATCTTCTGTATAACCACAAACTTTATCCTTCTTCTTACTCTCACCTTTTACTTTGTTCTTACAATTTAATTTTACCTTATGTTGTAATTTCGGCATTGTTTCAAAAAACTTAGAAATCTTTTGAAATTGGTCATCTGTTAAAGACTCTAAAAACTCTTGCATTTCTTTTTCTGTATGATCTTTATTGGAATAAGTATTCTCAGCATCATAGATATAATCCATACATAATAATACAGTTTTAAATACTTTATTCACTTGTGTTTCATTTTCAAATGAATCTAGTTTTTGTTGTAAAGTCATATTTGGGTACATCATCACTACACCTAGATTTTCTGTCAATTCAATTTTATTATTATGTTCATCTTGGCGTTGTACTTTAACATCTTCAACATTAAAACTCAATGGTATCTCACCTTTACACTCAGGGCATTTATATTTTAATTCAATTAACTCACCCTTTGATTTAGCTCTCAACCATAAAAAGATATACTCAATATCAAATGTTGGTAAAGAATCAACATCAATGTCACCAAAAACACAATTCTTAATTACATTTTTGGTTGCCTCAACCATTTGTTGTGGTTCTTCACTTTCCATTGCTAGTAAAAGAAGTTTTTCTTCTTTAACAAGAAATGGTCTATACTTTATTTCTTTACCGCTAGAAGGTAATTTTAAACTATATTCTGGTACTGCTACTCTTGGTAATCCCATTTCAATCACTCCTTATTATTATAAAATAATATTATTTAAATAAATCTACCCGAACCTCTTGTGCTTGTATTAAATACAGATTGCAATTCACGACTTTCAGGATTATTAAATAAATCTTTGGTTTTTGCTAACGAGTCTGATAGATTTTGTTGTAATCCACCTGTTGATAAAAAATCAATTCCGTCATTAAGAAAATTATTAATAAATGAATCTTGGTCATGCCATGTTTGTTCATAATATCTATATGTAAATGTTGCATTAACAGTTAAAATAGCATCATTTGTTCCATAGTCCATTGTTAAAGGACTTACTACTTTTGGATATGCTTCAAATATATCTGTTGACATAATTTTTTTATTTTTTCCTTCACCTTCTATTTGACTTCCTAAATTTATTATTTTTATTGTTCCAGTATATTTTTCATAATATTCTATACGGTTATCTTTACTCCGTATTATACTATTAATCCATTCTTTTAAAAATGCAAGTTCTTTCATATCTTCGCCACAATAAAAACCCAATTCAATATCATCATATATTTTTTGATATGCGATAGAACGATAACCTTGATCTTTGTCAGTAGTTGCAATATTCATACCCGGGACAGTAGCAGAAAAGCAATTTATTGATAATCGTTCTTTATCTACACTTTTTACTAAAATATTAGGTGTAGTAAAATCAACTCTAAATAGACTCGGTTTGGCAAAAGATGCTCTTGTTTTTGCTTTTATTTGTTCAATTCCTAATGGCATTTCTTACTCCTGTTATAAATACTTGAACCATGTAATGTATTTATAATAGTTTTATGAATAAATATCCGAGAGTTGGAAAATATAAGATAAAGAATAAAGAAAAATATGTCGCAAACCTGACGGAATGTGAATATCGTTCTACCTGGGAAAAGAAGTATATGAAGTATTTAGATAATAATCCTATGGTATTAGAATGGGGATCAGAGAATATAATTATTCCTTATTATAATCCAGTAGATAAAAAAACTAGGCGTTATTTTGTTGATTTTTATGTGAAAGTATTGGCAAAAGATGGTACTATAAAAAAGTATATTATTGAGATAAAACCATATAGTCAATGCAAACCACCGAAAAAACCAAAAAGGGCATCAAATAAATATAGAAATGACTTGAAAGCATATATACGCAATCAGGCGAAGTGGAAAGCAGCTCGTAGATGGGCAGATATGCGTAATTGGGAGTTTATTGTTATTACGGAAAAAGAACTAGGTATCAAATAACATTTAATAATCTATTATAAATATACAATAATGGCAAAATTAAAAGGCATAGATGGTGTAACAGGACCTATACTACTTGGGAAATTATATTTGTTTAGATATTTACCAAGTACTCCTATGAAATATTTTGATCTATTTCCATTAGTTCATATAATGAGACAAAAAGGAAATTATTTTGAAGGATTTAATTGGCATTATATGGATATGAAAAGAAGAAGTGAATTGTATATATTATTAGAAAAATTTTTTAGTGATATGCCCTTACAGAGAGATAGTAGACTTATCGTAAAAGAATTAAAAAACTTAATTTTTAAAAGTTCCAGACTTCGTGATGCAAGAGTTTCATATCGTAAATATTTTAAAAAAAGCATAACATCTTTAGTTCTTACCATAGAACCTCCGAATTGGAATAAAGTAATTATGAAACCAAAAGTTGAAAAGTTTTTAATACCAGGTAAAGGTCCAATGAGAGATACGAAAGTTTGGAGAGAAACATTAATACAAAGTAGAAAGACGTAGGAGATTTTTAAATGGCATTATTACAAGATAGAAATTTAGACAATCAAGCTGGTGCTAGTTTAGTTTTTCCTGATGATTTACAAGACACTAAAAACTTTTATCCCGAAGCAATCAGATTTAGTGTTTATGAAAGACAAGCTATTGATTTAGAAAAAACTGTAAATGATGTTACTGCAAGTTTGAGTGGTGGTGCAGGTAGTAAACGTGAATTAACTCCTGAAGAAATAAGAAAAAGAACTTTAGGTATTTCACAAGAAGTGAGTGGTTCTGTTGATTTAACACAACCAATAAAACAAAGAAATGAACAAGAAAATGCTTTTGAGGCAACAGAAAATCAATCAACTTTAAGTTCGGATCAAAAAACAGAACAAAATAAAGAAAGAGGTTCTGTTGGATTAATTTCAAGTATTAAATCACAATTATCAGCACCCACACCTGCAAGTTTAGCAAAACGTCATTTAAGAAGTATATATTTGGCAATGCCACAAGCTTTAATATATAATGAACAAATAGATTGGCAGGGAAGTGATTTAGGTTTAGTCGGTGGTGCATTACAAGGCAATTTCGGTGAAGGATTAAAATCTGGTGCATTATCACAGGCCGGAACAATACTCGGTGGTGCTGCTGGTGTTGGAATAGCAAAATTATTTAAGGGTGGTGGAATGGCTGGTGGTATCTTAGGTTCTATTTTAGGTAGTGATAGTCAATTTGGTTCAGGGATAGAATCTGTATTTGGTGTTAAAGGAAATCCATATAAAGAACAAACATTTCAAGGTGTTGGTTTTCGTCCTTTTGAGTTTGCATTTACTTTTAGACCTAGAAACGATAAAGAAGTTGATACTGTTAGAAGTATTATTGAAACTTTTAGGGCATATTCAAAACCAAAATTCAGAAATGGAAAATCTGGTTTTTTTGAATATCCAAAAGAATTTCTTATAGAATTTTTAGTAAAAGAAAAGGATTCACGAGGTAGTGATTCATATAAAAGAAATACATATTTACCAGAAATAAAATTTTGTATTTGTAAAAATGTTGGTACAAATTATACTGGTCAAGGTTGGAGAACATTAAATAACGGTGCTCCTGTAGATATTACATTAACATTATCATTTGAAGAAACAGAAATTATTACAGAAGATGATGTTTTTGGAAAAACATCTGTCGGTGATTTTAAAAATCTTGGAGGAAACTTCTAATGGCATATTTTAATTATTTTCCAAAAATTTCTTATGATGTTCGAGGTAAGAAAAATGATTTACGTCTTGATACAATTACTAATATTTTAATACGCAATAGAAAAAAACTTGAAGTTGCTGATAGAAGTGTGTTTGAAGAATATTTTATTCAGGATGGAGATAGAGCGGATATACTTGCATTTAGATTTTATAATGATTCAACACTTCATTGGATAATTATGTACGCAAATTATATAAATAATCCTTATTATGATTGGCCATTGACATATTTTGACTTACAAAAATTTATTGCAAAGAAATATACGACTCCTACTGATACAAAACACTATGAAGATGCAGATGGTTATGTAGTAGAATCTGATGTTGCTGGTGCAACAGCTATATCTTATTCTTTATATGAAGAAAGACTTAATGATTTAAAAAGACAAATTAAGATCATTAAACCAGAATATGTACCACAAATTATTCAAGAATTTAAAAATTTAACAGAATAAATTATAATGGCAAAACAAGTTAATGCAACTGATGTTAAGATTAATAAATTAGAAATATATGGTGCTACTGGTAGATATGATTTAATTCCACATATGTTAGAATTAAACATATATGAAAATATATTTCGTCCTTTCTTATCGGCAAATTTAGTATTAACCGACTCTCACAATATTCCCTATAAACTTCCTATAGTTGGTGAAGAAACTGTTGATATTGATATTTCACTTGCGGGATATGCTGGTAGTAGTGATGAAAAAAGGCTTAGTATAAGACCTCCAAGACTCCATGTTAATTCACTTAGAGATAAATATTTTACTAAACCAAAAACACAAGTATTTTCTTTGCATTTATTATCAGAACAATATATGAGTAGTATACATTCTAAAGTATCAAAATCTTATCGTGGTAAAAAAATAAGTAGTATTGTTGATAATATTTATTTTAAATATTTGTTTGACGGTGAACGTGGAATGTTTTTTGAACCTACTGATAAAAGTGAAAATATTATTATTCCTAATTTAAGTCCGATAGATGCTATTCAATGGTTGGCAAGACGTTCTGTTTCAGAAAAGGGTTCTGGTGTAAATTATCTTTTTTATGAAACTATAAATGAATCTTATTTTACTAGTTTAGATACTTTAGTTAGTGAAGAACCCGTAAAAACATTTATTTTTAGACCAAGAATAGATGATTCTACTGGTGTTGGTTTTATAAAAGAAAATTTTTTTAAAATTGATAAGTTTGAGTTTAAGAATCAATTTAATAAAACACATCATACAGAAAGAGGAACATATTCTTCAAAATTAATTACACATGATATTGTAAAAAAAGAAATATCTCAACATGAATATACTGGATATAATGAATGGTTTGCATTAAACCATTGTGGTGATTTTCCACCTTTATCTAATTCACAAATGGAGATTAAATCAGCAAATGTTAATAGAACATCACACGCACCTCCTGCAATAGATAATAATTTTCCTACTACGACTGAAAGAGAACTAGGAAAAATGATAGATAGTAATGTTCATTTTTATCCAAAACACGACCAATTATATGCTAAAGATTATGATGATTTATATAATAATAATGCAGAGGAATGGAAATTAAAAAGAGGTCCACATTTAGGACATTTTGATGATGGTATTATTTTAATTTTGTTTGTATCAGGCAATTCTAGTTTAAGAGTTGGACAGACAGTTATATTAAACTTACCATCACCAGAAACTAGTGATAAAGATAAAAAAACAGATGTAGTTGAAGATTTGTTTCTTTCTGGTAAATATTTAGTTACAGCCATTCGTCATATTTTCGCACAAGGTAGTATATCTGATCCTAAAATAGCATATACTATGCAAGTAGAAGTACGAAAGGATGGCGTAGAAGAAATGGTACCTATAAGAGAAGCAAGAGATAGAGAGGAGTTATAATATGTACGGTGATTTTGTTTGGTGGCAGGGAGTTGTTGAAGATAGAGTTGATCCATTAAAATTGGGTAGATGTCGTGTTCGTATTCTCGGATACCATACTGATAATAAAGAAGAGGATGTTGGAATACCAACACAGGATTTACCCTGGGCTACTCCAAGTCAACCAATAACATCTGCAGCTATGAATGGTATTGGTACAACACCAATGGGGCCTGTTGAGGGTACTTGGGTATTTGGTTTTTTTAGAGATGGAAAAGATGCACAAGAACCTGTTATTACTGGAACATTTGGTGGAATACCACAAAAGAGAGCAGACGCAAGTAAAGGATTCAATGATCCTAAAGGAAAATATCCATTACCTACTCATGTAGTAAAGAAAGATCCTGATACAAATAGACTTGCAAGAGGTGGTGGGTCAATACCAGTTCCATTAAAAGATACTGTACAACCACCCGGTCCTGAAGATTCACCATCATTAATAAACAAAAGAGAAACTAGAACAATAAATGTTCCAACTGCTTTTGCAAGATCAATAAAAGATTCTATTGATGATACAGATGATACTTCTTTATATTCTACTGCAAATTGGTATGAACCAAATCCTCGTTACGGTGGAGTAACAGAAAGTTCAACATCATATCTATCAAGTGTTACAAAAACATCTCAATATCCATTTAATCATGTTCGCATGAGTGAAAGTGGTCATGTTGAAGAATGGGATGATTCACCAACAGCAGAAAGATTACATAGATTTCATAAATCTGGTACGTTTGAAGAAATACAACCAGACGGGACTAAAGTTGTTAAAGTAATTGGTAGTAATTATAAAATTGTTATTAAAGATGAAAATGTTTTAATTAAAGGAACTTGTAATGTAACTATTGGTGGTGATTGTCGAATGTTATATATGGGTAATCTAGTCCAAGAAGTTAGAGGTGATTATCATTTATACGTTCAAGGTGATAAACGAACTAGAGTAAAAGGTAATGAAGTTCAAGAAATCCTTTCAGATAGAAAAATTAGTATCAATGGTAATGATTCGTTAAGTGTACAAGGTCAACAATCTATAGATATTCAAAAAGCTAGAACAACAATAGTAAATGGATTAGTATCAGATACTTTTAACGCACCTAATTCTACAACTGCACCAGCATGGGGTGTTCAAGTTTCACAGGGAAGTTGTATAATGACAATTAAAGAAAATACAACAATAAATTCTACTGCAAATATTGATATAGGTGCAGTAGGAAAAATTGGAATTGGTTCTGGTAGTGATTGTAATATAAGTGTTATGGGTGCTTATAAACAGAAAGTTACTGGTGAAACTACTAAACACTATCTTAGTGCATTTCACGAAAGATGGGATGGTGATAAATACACGCATACTGGTGCTGATACTTTTTCAAGACATGATTCTGGTACAGATCATTCATGTAATACTGATCCGTCAAGAAATGGTGTAAATGCTTGTCCAACTGTTAATAGTGTATCATAAAGGAGAATTGAAATGCCAATATCCTGTGGTATAAATATAAATTTAAATAATTTTCAAGGTCAAATAGGTACTCAAATAAGTGCTATATTGAATCTTGATTTAGGAACACCAGCAGGAATTGCAGCACTATCTTCATCTATTAATAGTGCATTAAGTACTGTTACAACTCAATTAGGTACTCTTATTCCAACAGCACCAGTTCTTACTTCATTGAGGGAAGAATTAAATGCTTTGTCTCAATTAACATTTGGTAGTACAGCTGCAGTTGGTAAAATACTTTCAATAGTAACAGATTTTGCTGATGCTGTTGGTTTGCAGGGATATGTTAATTTAAATTTAACTGATTTAGCAAACTCTATTTTTGCATTAGGTGTTAATTTTGATCCATGTGCAAATACTATTCCAAATATTTTCCGTGATAGTAATGGTGTTTTGCAACAATTACCTAATCAGCAACCAAAAATAGGTCAATCAGTTTTTATACAAAATCTTGAAGAAACATTAGATAGTGCAACAGATGAATTTGCTTCACTTATTGATAATGTTGATATGGCACAAGTTGGATTAACTGCACAGCAAGGATTAAATGCTTTAGAAACTAATATACAAACGTCAGTATCAGCATTAGATAATTCATTAAGACAATTACCAACAGGTGAAGAAATAATAGAAACACAAAATGATTTTTTAACTAGATTGGAAGAGGAGAATTTTCCAATAATTAAAGAAATACCAAAATCAGAAGCGGAAAGATCCTTGCCAATTTCTTTACAAGCATAGGAGATAGTTATGAGTATTCGTAACTGGTCTAATGATAGTCAACAATATACACAATTTGCCATTTTAGAATCACAAATACAAAAAAAAGATGAAACAATAAACAAACTTAAAGCACAAATTGAATGTCTAACTTCTGAAAAAGATAGACTACAATCTTTAGTAGATGTTTTAACTGGTATAAAAGAGAATCTAAATACTGGTGATATAATGGATAGATTTAAATAACGGAGGAGACAAAAACAAATGAAAAAACTTATCATTGCTATAATCTTATCATTCAGTTTAATATCTAATGCGTATGCAGCTGAAATGATTATGTTCGCAATGAAATCATGTGGTTATTGTAGAACATTTTTAAAAGAGGTTGCACCAACATATTCTGAATCTGAATATGCAAAATTATTACCATTAAGAATTATTAGTATGGATAGACCCGTAGCACCAAAATGGTATGATGACGCATTTCGTGATAGACGTATAGAAGGTATTCGTGTAACACCGACATTTGTTATTTTTGATAATGGAGAAGAAGTTGCAAGACTTATGGGCTATCGAGATAAAAAAACTTTTTATCGTGATATAAAAGATTTTATAGACAATAATAGAGAAGAATTGGAAAGAACTGCTGGTCGTAATCCAATACCATATGAAGTTGAACATGAATTAGATCCTAAACACGCATATGAGAAATGGAATCAAAAAGAAGTTAGAGAAGAAGGTTCGCATTCTCACTCTAATAGTGTACCACAACAACAACATCCGACAGTTCCATTTTTTGCACCGGATTTGAGTGATAACGTCAGAGAAAAAAAAGAAGATAAACCAAATATCCATAATCACCAATTAGAGAAATTACCAAACGGTGTTTTCAATAGTCGTGATATTATGGATCATATATATGATACTGAAACAGAGGCACAGATTGCTGCGAATTGGTTAGGTTGTATGGGTACACATTCACATATAATAAAAGGAAAGAAGGTGTGGATGCCGTGTCGAATGGAATAGTACCGGAAATTCGTTTCGATATTAAACAAAATATCCCCATAGATGAACCTAACTATCTATGGGGATTTGGACTTTTCCTTATATTTCAATGGAGATTTTGATATAATGACTAGAGAATTGGGAAAAATGGTTAAAATGGAAAACCTAGTGCCTATCGTTTTGGGTGTGGCACTATCTGGTTTAGGTACATTAATGTCTTTTGCATATGACAACATGGAAGAATTACATAGTGAATTAGTAGAACATAGATTGTTATTATCCAGATTAATTTCACCTGATGGTACAATTATACAATCACCAACATCTGCTAAAGCAAAAGCAGACGTAATTCAAACTCTTAATAAGATGCAACAGGACATAGTTAAAATACAAACACGATTAAATTATATTGAAAAGGAGTAAATGATGGCAACAATAATTACTGATGAATGTATTAACTGTGCAGTATGTGAACCCGAATGTCCTAATGAAGCAATAGATGACGGTTCGGGAGAAGGATTGGATTATTATTATATTGATCCTGATCTTTGTACAGAGTGTGTAGGATTTCATGGCGAAGAAGCTTGTCAGGAAGTATGTCCTGTTGATTGTTGTATACCTGATGAAGATATTAGAGAATCAGAAGAAGAACTTTTAGAGAAAGCAAAGAAAATTCATCCAGACGGAGATTTTCCATTACTAGAAGAATTGACAAACATGACTTCTATTTTTAGAAACCCTGATAGAAAGAACGCAGGACTATGACTCAAATAGTTACAATTACAGATGCAGCCAAAGAAAGAATTATAGAATCAATGGAAGTTGAAGGAGATAATTTAAGAATTGCTGTAAAAGGTGGAGGATGTTCTGGTATGTCTTATGAGTTGTATGGGGAGGCACCAGAAGATGTTCAAGATATAGATACTGTTATACCACATGAAGGATTTAATGTAGTAATAGACCAAAAAAGTATCATATATCTGAAGGGCATTGAGTTAGATTTTGAGGGTGGTCTGGAAGGAAAGGGATTTACCTTTAAAAATCCACTTGCTACTTCAACTTGTGGTTGTGGTGAAAGTTTTAGTGTAACTTAGTGAATAAAGGAGAATTATGAAGTATTTAATAACAATTCTGGTTGTTACTATGTTCTATTTGTTGATTAGTAAACAAGAAGAAGAATTAAAGAAGAATAAAATTAAACCAGTTAAACCTGTTAAGAAAAGAACACGAAAAGCAACTTCCAGAGCAAAGAAAACCATTAGAAGAACAAAAAAATAAAGGAATAAGTTATGAGAGACCCAAACACTCTCGGAGATTTTATTATTGTTACTTTATTAATAGCATTATTAATAGGAATTTTAAGACATTTTATCAAGTGAGGTGATGATGGAAAATTTAAAGATGTATGAGGGCAAAGCAAAAGTATTATATGGCACGGGTGACCCAAACGTATTGTTGATGCAATTCAAGGACGATATAACTGCTGGTGATGGTGCAAAGAAAGACACCATGACTAATAAGAGTTCTCTGAACTGTACTATATCGAAGAAGATATTTGAACATCTGCATACGTTGAATGTTGATACGCATTATATTTCATCACCTGAAGTCAATGAACAATTCGTAAGAGCTGTAAAGATCATTCCAATAGAAGTAGTGATACGAAACTTTGCAGCAGGTAGTATATGCAGACGATATGGAATCAATAAAGGTGTGGGATTCTCTACACCATTGTTGGAATTGTTCTTGAAAAATGATGACTTGCATGATCCTCTCATCGGTGAAGATGTTATTGTTGAAATGAACTGGGCTACTAGAAATGAATTAAGAGAAATGAAAGAACGAGCACATATTGTACATAAGCACATGACTGATTATTGGGCTAAGTACGATTTACGATTGATTGATGCCAAGTACGAATTTGGTAAAGATAATGATGATAATATCATGTTGGCTGATGAAATAACGTGTGATTCACAACGTATTTGGACAAAGGATGGTGAATCTTTGGACAAAGACGTATTCAGGCAAGGTGATAATATGCAAGATGTAGAGGATGTATATAATTATATACATAAACTAATAGATGCCGATGCCATTAACTAAAAAAACGAGGAAGTAAGATGGATGTTCAAAGTACGTTAGAAACTCCAGCATTTCAAAGTATGAATCAATCGGCTCTTACACCACCTGCCGCATCAGCAGCACCTGTTAATCCTGTTGCAGATGTGGGAGTAGCAAAAGTAGATGAAATAGCACCAATAGAATCAGGTAAAGGTGCTATGGTCGATACGGTGGCGTGATGAGAAAATTATTATTTTATTTCGTAATCACATTTATAACAATCTTTGTAGTACTTCAAATCATGGGATTGTCCTTTGATTGGAATGGTGCTACTAATTATTACCCTTACTTGGTGAAAAAATGAACGCATTTAAACTCTGGTTAAGAAAACAATACTTTAATATTAGATACAATGTCGGTGGATACTTGTTTGTTCTACTGGTATTAGTAGCAATGTATCTATATTGTCCTTGGTTCAAACCCTATACGGAGAAACTGCATCATAAAGTAGATTCTGTTTTCGGTATACATGAAGATGAACACAAAAAACCCATGGTCAAAAAATGAAGCAATTATTCGTCATACTGATAGGAATTGCCGTGGTAGCTACTGGTATTAAGATACTATTTGACTGGCTACTATAGTTCCTTACATTTACATTCACAATCTGATATAATGGTGGTACAAAATGGAACTAATCCCATTTTATCTAGGTGCTATTTTGTACCTGTATTTGTTGTTTTTTGAAAGAAAATTATGGCCCATGAACAAGCTAGACCAATGGGCAAAAGGTGAACTAGACAATGAGGAAGAAATGAAAACATTATTCAAAAGACCTGGTGATGTTATTATCCGTGAAGGTGAAAACTCCACCGATGCTTATATTATTCTCAGGGGTGAAGTAGACGTTATAAAAAACAAGAAAATCATAGCAACGTTGAAAGAAAATTCTCTCTTTGGAGAGATTGGTCTGGTAGATCAGAGACCTAGAACTGCTACTTGTGTAGCAAAAACTGGATGTACTCTTGGTACTGTAACGAGAGAAAATTATACGAAACTCCTCGAACACAGACCCAAAGCCGTACTTCCTATATTGAGATTAGTTGCAGATAGAATGAGAAATCTAATGTCATTTGTCGAAGGACTAGCTCATGTTGAATCATCAAAAGAACCAAATCAAGACTCTGAGGAGTCTACTAACAAGTGATTATGTTAAAGAATCCTCTAAACATATAACTTATAATAGACTCCTCCCTTCTCCCGTATACCAAAATTCCAAGTCCATCCACATCTATTCCTCATGTGAAAATGAAGTAGACACTCAATATATCATCAACCATGCCAAGAAATCTTCCAAGGATATTTTCTATCCTACCAACGATCCATATAACAATAACACTAGTGTAGACTTAGTAATAATCCCAGGATTACTCTTTGATAAGCAATGTAATAGAAATGGAAGAGGTAGAGGATACTATGATATGTATCTATCTAAGACTAATGCTTACAAAGTTGCTCTATGTTATGAATTTCAAGTCTTTGATGAGATAGAAACACATGAACATGATGTTA
>CEUI01035936.1_pt1 | contig 19957 bp, 11 predicted proteins | sample 531411 | NCBI WGS metagenome assembly CEUI01 (sample SAMEA2622841, study PRJEB7988) | marine metagenome | isolation source: saline water (ENVO:00002010), including
CCCGATCGTAAAAACATTTTTCTTACTACTTTATTGACTATAAACTACGTTTAAATCAAATTTGAAAGTAGTTATTGAAAGACAATAACAAATAACAATATCATGGCTACACTCACATTCACTGATAAGCAAATCCGTAAGATGGAAAAGAAGGCTCGTCACAATGACGAGAAATTCCGTAAGACACAGGATAAAAAATATCTTTGGAAAGCAGATGAACTTAGGAAAAAGGTAAAGAAACTTTCTGAAAATCAAAAAGCTGACATGGAAAGGATGAAGAGGAAGGTGAAAGCATCAAAGAAAACAGATGATCAACTCATGAATGAAGCGATGAGACAAAATCGTCGCGAAAGAAATGAAGTCGAAAAGAAAATGAAAGAAAAGGATAAGAAAGAGAAAGAACTCCTTGATAGAAGGAATAAGGTAAAGCTTCTTATGAAAAAGAAGAATGAAGAACAGAAGAAGAAAGAAGAAGAAGAAGATAAACATAGGAAAGAACTGGAACAAATGAAGGATGGATTTATTAAAGAATACCTTGAAAAGAATGAAGGACATACTTATTCACAAGCCCATAAAGAATTTAACAGAACTCTTCATAGAGGTGAAGAGTGGAAGAAGGGACTGATGGAACTGATCGTAGAAAACGGTAAGAAAGAAAGGGTTAATTGTGAAGAGATTGTTATTAATGAATCTCCAAGACTTTAATACTTTAATACTTTAATACTTTAATACTTTAATACTTTAATACTTTGATATTTTTTTATTACTTAAATAAATAAGAACTAGTTCATTAATAATGTATACAAATGAAGATTATCTTGCGGAGAAGAATGCGATGTCCAAACAAGAAAAGATGATTCAAGAAAGGTTCGAACAATTAATTAATGTTTTAATCATGTTTAAGCAAGAACATAGGGATAAAGATGTTTATCTTTCAGAAAAGTCAATTAATGAATCTCTTAAATGGTTTCAAGGGAATGTTTCTACATTGATAGAATCAATCCAAAAATAGTTTAAAATAATAATTCTAATAGTATATACGGGAATGTCTCAAGATATAAAACACATTAAACAACAATTAAAGACATGTGAAGAAGTTGATTCTCCTTATGATATTAAAATAGGAAATCATGTAAAATACATAACATTAAAGGATGATTCTGAGTTTTTTTATGAAGGTGGGACTTATTTAAGGATGGGTGATAATAAAATAGTTTTAAAGGATGGGAATAAATATATCTATGTTCCTCTTGTGTTTAAAAAGGATAATGGATATATTCTTTATAGGACACGTCTGTTTGTTGAAAATGAAGAAGAGAAGGAATGTTCGGGAAAGAAAAAAGAAGAATATGAAAAAATCATTCAGAATCAACAGCAGATTATTGAAAAGATGAACCTCCAAATGAAAAAACAAGCTCTATTAATTCAAGAATTGAGAAAAAAGGATAAATCATAATTGATAAAAAGATAAAGCAACTGATAATGGGAATTGTATACCCATAATGTGTAATAATGGATTACTATTATATCTTATCTTATTCAGGATAAAAATAAGAACCGATATAGCAAATACTATTGTTGTAAAGGTTTGATGTTCTGATGTATAGATGATAAATAAACTCATAATCACATTACATACTACATCATAAACCATTACTTTTTTTTGATATGGTAAATCTATATATCTAGATCCATGACATAATAGACCATTACATATTACAATCATTGATATCAACCCTTTCAAGCTATAATCTAATAATGGGATAAAAAAAAATAGCCCCATAGAGGATAACATTTCCGATTGTATTACTATACGGTTCTATAATATTATTTATGTATCTAACGTTTATATTTATCCCTTAAAAGATCAACAATTTCATACAATACTTGACAATCAATACGATTATAATCAATTATTTCTTTAATCCCTAAATATCTTTTTAATGGTATCTTTTTCGTATGTGCTTTACATATATCTTTAAATTGGAGCATCGAATCCAAACCATTATCATTTTCTTCCCACGTTGTTTGAATTAATCTATTTTTATACAAGGCTTTCCCGATTGATTTCAATCCAAACTTAAAAACACCTTGAACGATTATAGGCTCCATACGAAAATAATCTAAAACATTGATTAATTTATATTCAGGGAATTTGATTGTTGGATATGTTTCATGGATATAACGAAAGTAATTATATTCTGCATGTCCCCAATGATAAATATTAATCTCTTTATCTTCATTACTCATCTTCCATAAATAATCTGAAAAATTTTGAACGATTTGTCCTTCTCCTGTCTTTGTAAAATTAGAAATTGTAAATTCATAGAACTTATCATTATGAATGAACCCTAGAATTCCTAGAACTGGTTCTTCTAATGGAATATTATCATTGAAAAGGTTTTGTTTTTCATCAAAGGATAAGAAACTTTCAACATCAAAGTAAATGTCAGATCTAGTTCTTTCTAAGATCTCACTTAAACCAGCTGATATATTCTTTCGTGGATGAATCAATACATCTTTTTGTTGATTCATATGTATCATTCTTTCTTGAATATCTTTCTTTTTCGTTTCCTTGAGTTCTTTTAATAACTTAGGATCATCCCAACATTTTATCCCTTGATCTACTAACCTACACCTTTCATCATAGGATATATTCCAAACAAGTGTTATCTCCTTTATTTTATCTGCTAATTTAATTTTCTCATTTTCCCAACCACTTTCTTTGTAGTTCATATTTGGATATAATTCGAGATGCGAAGGTTCAGGTAAAATATTCATCGTTTGATAGTTATTTTTCAGGGATTGAATCCATTGAACAGCATTTAGATAGGTATTCTTAATATTTTCATCAAAAGACACTTTACATATAAACTCTTTTTTAGGTAATAATGTTTTTTTATAATAATAATCTTTCCCCATTAAGAAACAATGACACTTTTCTCCACTTAATTCAAAAAACTTCTCTTGAAAGGCATAAAGACTACATTTTTTATAAGGTATTAAACCATCATTATTGACATCTTTTAGATCCATTTTAAAATGTAATGAAGAATATGTTAAATTAATTAATAGATAATCATTCTTACGACATAATAAATGAAAAGGTAAATTTGTAATTGTTGGAAACAGTTTACGAAATAAAGAATATTTAATAATTATATCACATGTAACATATAGATTGTCTTTATTAAGCAACCTTCCTTGTAATATTAATGGGAAATCAGAATGTATTAATTCTTTTGTCCTTTCTTCCGATGTAATTAATGGAATATTTAATTTTGATAATTCCTTAATTTCACGAAATAGATTTTCTTTGTAAGCGTTTGATTCTTTGATAATATAATCCTTGTAGTATGAATTATTATCTTTTTGATAAAGGTGATTATTCGTTTGTATCTCGAACCAATCACACAAAGGGTCTTTTAAAATATAATTTTTCAAAATACCGAAATGATTATATTTTAAGAAATAATCTGTCATCCATATATTTAGAACTTTATAAAAAAAAAATTATTCTCCTATTTTGATCCATTTTTTATGAACAGGATTTTTATCATATAAATCACGTATTGTAGTATAGTAGTTTAATTCTCCCTCATAATCAACCAATATGTTCGATAGTATATATTCTTCATTATAGAATGTTTTATGAAAAGATACTATTGGAACTGATTCAATATCCATAATATCAAGGGCTGTTGAATAGAAATAAATATCATTTTTTTTCTGTTTATTACCCTCTTGTGAAATGAATATGATTCCAATACGATGATCTTTTTCGCCGAATGATTTAATGATTAGTTCCAGATCCGGGGGTTGAATACTATAATCATCCCTCTTAATTTTTTCAATCATCTCATGGATATCTTTATATCTTCCCATATACTTCTTTAAAAAATCAGGACGATTATTTAATTCAAGACCTTCAATCAGTATATCTTTAATAGTATCTACTTCACAATTAATACCTGATTCATTCAAAGCGGATACTAGAGAAATAAAATCATTATTTTTTTTATTCAAATGGAATACAACACTTGACTCTTTTCCGAATAATCTTTGAATATAATAAGGGATTTTATCTAACTTCTTCATAAAAGAAGTTTTTGATTTTTTAATGTCGACCATACTACCATCATACATTATATACTTACTTCTACGAGTAAATATTTGATTTAAGATATTATTTTTATATTCTGAAAATGTATAAAATATCTCATCAATTCCCGTTGTTTTGGATAATTCATTTAAGTTAATTGTCTCCTCAATAATTCTATCTCTATTTTCAATACCATGTATAATAATTTTTTCAATAAATTTCCATTTTATCTTCTCAATTAATAAGTTTCCATAAATATCTTTTTCCCTTACATATAATTTACAACTACCACCTTTATCAGAACACGGATATCTACATAATTCATTTTTTTCATTACATAGTGTAATATAACGATCTAACTCATATGTTTGATAATCTTTTTCATTCAGTATATGAAACAATGGATTGATAAAATGTTCGATAATTTCATATATCTTGAATTTCTTGTGGGGTATTATCATAATAGGATCTTTTAGAACAAATGATATCTTATCAATTAATTTCACTTCCATAATAATCTCAGATAAGTGTGGATATTGTTCTAATTTTATCCGTGATTTTTTGATCTCTTTAACTGTACCATCAATCGAATAATTATGATCAAACTGGCTATATGTATGTTCTGAGTAATTTGATTTATAAATAAAACTTAATTCATGTCCATTAATAACCTTACCTTCATATGTAAAATGAATTTTCTCCCCTTCGTTATAATAGGATGAATCCTTGATAAAACCCCTTACAAGGATCGTTTCTTCTTCGACCTTCGAGAGAATATGTTGAATTGCTAGTTTAGTAATGTATTCTTCATAATTATATTTCTTAATAAATAATTCTCTTTCATCATCATCATTCTTAATTCTATATAAGCTATTTTCAAGTTGTAAAGTATCACAACCTTTACTACGAGAGATTGAAGAATTGACCGCTTCTTCAATTACAGGTAAATACGTATTATTTGATAACATTATCGCTGTAATATTACCCTCTTCATTTTCTAACAATGATGTAATTGTATAATAATCTTTCAGAGCTTCTAAATATTTAATTGCGACTTCATATCTTGGTAATAAAGATTTACATAATTTATTATCCAAGAAACAGATATTACGACATAATACTGAAGGATATTCTTTCCCTTCATCTGATAGTATGGACACTTTTTCTCTCCCTTTCTTTCCAAATGGTAAACTCTTTATTTCACCCTTTATCCTTCGTTTGAGAGGACCTATCCTTACTTCCATCCCTATTTGAATTGAATTTATTTCTAAAAAACTATATATATAATTATAATTTTTATAGACAGGAATCGGTTCTGGTATAATAGGGATAACCTTTTCTTTTTTAGTAATTAAATAACTTACATTCGAATAACTATCAATCATTAAAGTAATTAATTTATCTCCCATTTGTTCAATGATCGCTTCATATTCATCTATTTTTGATACTTTTGTATTTTCTTTCACTTTTTGATGAATATCTTCGAGGATAACTTCATAATGAGAATTTACTAGAAGGTTTGGTGTAAACTGATAGATTTCTTTTATCTCTTTATCGTTATTGTCATAATACCGATAGAGTATAGGCTCATAGTAATTACCTCTTTGATAAATAAATCCAAATTTATTTGAGCGCGTATAATCTGAAACCTTAATCTTAATCTCATCATTTTTATTTTCGAAAATAACAATATTTATTTCATATAAATGAAGAAGGATAGGTAATATATATGTATCATCTCTATTTTCATCACTTCTTAAAAAATCAATATAATTTTTTAGAGACAATAATAACTGATATAAATAACTTGTTTCATTTGATCGTATGGTTTCAACTCCATTTTTAATTTCACTTTTTAATTGTTGGACTGTCCTCAATGGAAAAGAATTCCCAGTTTCCTTTCGATCTAATATATCAAGGACAAATTGATTATCTTCCTCTGTAATATTTTGATATCTTTTACGAAACTTTTGATGGATGATCGGACATTTTTGGAACCGGTCCAAATTATTCTTTAATTTATTTATAATAATATCTAAAAAGTCATTCTCACTAATTATATCCTGACTAATCACTCTGAAATAAGATTGAAGGAAAGGTGAGTTAGGGAAAGTATAATCATTATCATTCTGTTGAACACCTATTCTTAAGAATCCTTCACCCTTCTTTTTTGAGAAAGTTTTTTCTGTCTGACCAAAATATTTCATTAAATTAGGATGAGGATACGCATATTTATCTTTTGAAACAGGGTCTTTATTTGAGATATAACCTTCTCCAATATATGCTTCCTTCTTTTTCTTCTTTTTTTCAGGATCACCCTTCAGGACCTTTGAAGCATTAAAACAACAAGGTAATCCATAACCCATAGGATGAAGTTGTTTACTCTCTTCGCTGATACGGGTATCATAAAATTTAACGTCGTTTGTATCCGTCCAATAGATAGCACTTCGTTCAAGGATTGATTTACTTGTCCTACCATTTGATCCTTTTGGTAATTTTGCTGGAACAATATTTGATTGGTCGACAGCATCAGGACGAATACTTAAACTCTTAGAAATATCCCAATATTTAGGACATATATATTTAATATTGTCAGATCTCCTTGGAACAGATATTGCGTTTGAATAAGATTCTCTTCCTGAACCATATTCATAAGATTCATCAATCACCTTCAACTCCTCTTCCGTAACAGCTATCGGTTGTCGATGATCTATTGCTCCGCATAACTTTGGATATCCATAAGGGGCACCAGATGGGACTTGTTTCTTTCTTGTTTTAAATTTAAATAATTCAGGATCGTATTCTTTGAGTCGTTTTAAATAATAACTTTTTGTTTCATATACTCCTTCTGAACTTGAACCACCGTTAATATTGTCAAAATCAATATCATCATCATCATCCTCATCCTCATCCTCATTGTCTAATTCTTCTAATAATCTCAATTCTTCTGAGAGGTCAGATCCTTCTGAAGAAGAAAGGTTTATTTCTTGAATAATTTGTTCCACTTCTTCATCACTATCACCTTCATAGATATCATTTACATAAGCATCAACACCTTCAAATAGACGTCGTTGGAGTGCTGCTTTTGGTTTTTGAATATAAGAAAGATACATTTTTAACATTGTTTTAATAAATACAAAGATACGCCTCTGTTCATGGAAGGATTTAATATTTTTAATTTCTATTAAAAGATCTTCTTTTGTATTCAACCATATTTTTACTTCTGACCCACCTTCATTAATGATTGTAGAACTTCTTTTATCTTCCTTCATACTCATTAACTCTTCCCATGTTTCATACTCATTACGAATAAAATCAATATCTTTTCCATAGTCTTTACTCAGTTTTTGTATGATGATCTCAGGATCTTCATAGATAACTTTGTATGCGGCTATCGCAGATTGAATTGTTGTTATATTTGCATAATTATCAACTCGGTTGTATCTTCCGACAATCTTGGATTCCTCGTCTGTTTCATCGACTGTTTTTGAACGAATATACATCGGGAAGTTTTGAATAAATATACTAAGTAATTTATCCCAATTAGGAAACTTCTTTTTATTATTTCCTTGAAATTTTTCTTTATTAAAAAGAATACCACAATTGATGAAATCAACCTTCGTATCTGAATGAATATTTGTAAAAACATCGGTATCAAGTGAGTTTATTTCCTTAAAAGCATAGAATTGATCCATATTTATCTTTGATAATAACGTATTACAATCATTTATCATGATCTTAACCTCCTCAATACGTAATTCTTTCATGTTATTTTCAATAATACACTCAATATCGCCATTAAGGTGAATTATTAATGTACTATAAATATCATTTTCAATATTATAGATCTTAAATAAGATGATATTTCCCGAATGTAAATAACGATAACCATATTCAGTTTGAATATTGTATCCATCAGACCATTCTTTACACAACTCTTTTGTAATATATCTCCCAGGTATTTTATCAGAACCCTCATACATCAACGAATTTTCATATAGTTTATAAAATGCATCATCATGTGAATTAAGTAATAGCTTCATAAAAGGGACTTCATTTGTCAACTTAAATTCGCTAAATAACTTTGATAAATGAATTGTATTATTTGTTGTTGATGTTTTATTTAATTTAAGGATTGTTAATGTATAATTTTCACATTTTATTTCTTCATTTACATCCTTCGATATAAACTCAGACTCAATAATATATAAATGACGATTATAAATATCAAGGATCTCTTTTGATTTCTCATAATTAATTTTCCTTTGAAGGATATCTTCCTCCTCATAATAATCAAGGATATCAAGGACGGAAATATTAGGCCAATATTTTAATAAAAGGCCATTTACAATTATCTTCAGTTCCTTTTTTTCCTTTAATTCACTCTCACTTATTCCTTGGAACATGTCATGGATATCTCTATTCTTAAGGTATTCTTCAAGGCTATGAAAGTAAATAACATCCTCTTTAAGTAATGCTTTCTCAAATAATACTAACTGTTTATTTATTATTTGTTTAGGTATTTTATCACCATTTCCATTAATGAATGAAGTATCAACTGCCTTATCCCCTAATTCATACAAATCATCGTATTGAATTGAATTTTCCTCATACTCAAATGAGATTGGTTTATTTACACCTTTTGAAGGATCATGATACCAAGCATATAGAAATGGAGGTGTGATATATTCTTTCTCAGGATAACAGTTATAGATGATTTTTTGAATAATTGTTTCATTCGTATCGTCTTCATTCATCGATTCGTTGATAAAGATTAGTTGATCATGGTCAAGAAACATTGTTCTTCTTATAAATTCCTTCTGAAAATCAACACCTTCATCTCCCCGACTATGAGGAATAATATATTTGAATAATACAATTATCTCATTATCTTCGATCCCTTGAAAATAATCTGAATTATTTTCCTTCTTATTTTTTTTTATCTTATTAATGATTTTTTTTATAGAAGGTATCCTCCCTACAAATAGATAACATTTATTATCTTCTTTAGAGATACATTTTATAAATCTTTTTTTTAAAAACACATTACAAAAACTATCCATAAGTATCTATATATACTTATAAACAATAAAATTATTATTCACTAAAATCATAAGGAGTTGTATTGATCTCCATTCCACAATATCGCACGGGTTCTTCTACATAATTAACTGGTCTATATATTTTTTCATCCTCTGCTTTTTCTAGTAGGTATCTCATATTCTCCCAGAATAATGGTGTATGGCCTATTTCTTCCGTCATAATATGGGCGAGTTCATGAATAACTACAAATATAATTGTATTATGGTCAATGAAGGTATCATCTTCTTTACGTATACATAATGATAATTTTTCACCTTTGTTTACAGAATAAGATGTATACTTTGAACCTCTTAATGTTTCTGAAACAGTATTTGGATTATAATTTGTTTGAAGATCAAGTATTCCTTCTTTTTCATGTTCGTCCAAAGATCCAATTAACCGTAATATATCTTTATTAACTGTTGCCAGTTTATCTGAAGCCATTTTTGCGTCTGGTAATTTCCTAACAATATATGTTCGGTTGTCAATACTTGATTTAATACTTAATACTTCACCCTTTTTATATAACTTATTCATAATAATGAAAAAAACAAAGATACTTAGAAAAAATAATAAGAATTCTTCCATTCTAAATAATATATATAATATTAAAATTTGATTTGGTCAATTACTTAAACTAACAAAACTATTATATATTATAATGGAAAACCTTGTATTTCAAATCATCGATATATCTTCAGATGATATACCAATTGATGAAAACAACTACTGGAATAAAGAATTTATTATCACTTTCTATGGTAAAACAGATGATGGGAAAAATGTAGTTTGTAATATCCAGGGTTTCAAGCCATTTTTCTATCTGAGGATCCCAGATAATTGGGGGACTACAACTATACGGTCATTTCTAAAAGTAACAAAAAACTTTATTCAATCATGGGTAAGTGATTTAAGAAAGAAATCAGTATGGAAAGGGAACTATGAAGAGGATTTTGAAACGAAACAATCGTATAATTTCTATGGTTTTAATTATGATCATGAATGCGATAAAATAAAAAAATATCGTTTTGTGAAATTAAGTTTTTCAAGTTATGGTGATATGAAAAAATGTATTGGAGCTATTCAGGATTTTTATAAAGTGAATCAAGAATACATTCCCAAAGATAAGATAGTTCTAGGAAAGGATACAAAAGGTAAAGAAATTATTAAAGAATGTGATCCAAAAACAAAAGGCTTCTTTATTCAAGAACATAACTGCGATTGTGTAGCAAATTTATATGAATCAAAGATTCACCCTATGCTTCGTTTTCTTCACGAAAAGGATATTCAACCTTGTGGTTGGGTATCTGTAAAGGTGAAAGATTACTATATTGTATCAGATGATCAAAAGAAATTTAATGTTGATATTGAAATTGATAATCTTCCGTTGAAATATCTACAAAAATACGATTCAGAAGAAACAGCACCATTCATTACTGCTTCTTTTGATATTGAGTGTGATTCTTCTCACGGTGATTTTCCAAACCCGAAGAAAGATTTTAAAAAACCGGCGATTGATATTCATGAATCGTATTTTCGTATCAGTATGAATATGCAATCTTATGAATTTAAAAAGAAGTTTATTCTTAAATGTATCAAAGAAGCATTTCATGGTGGATCAAATAATATTCAATCAATCTTTACAGAAAATGGGAATTATTCGAATAAATCCTTGTCTATAATTGAAAGACAACTTACAGAAGACTTTATTTGTGATTTTGATAACTCAAAAACCAATTCGAAAACAAGGGAATCTGCGATTAATAATCTAACAGATATCCTTAATAACCTTACAAATGATTTAGATCAAAAGATAATGATTAAAGGTGACCCGATTATTCAAATTGGAACAGTCTTTCATAAATATGGAGATAAAGAATGTTATGATAGATCCATTGTAGTTATTGGTAACGAAGATAAACCAGATGAAAAAGTTTGCGATGATATTCCAAATGTGAATGTTTATGAATGTAAATCCGAAAAAGAATTACTTTTAAAATGGAAAGATCTTATGCTCTACCATAACCCAGACCTATTCACAGGATACAATATCTTTGGTTTTGATTTTGATTATATTAATAAAAGAGTTGATTATTTATTCCCTCATCATGAAAGCTGTGGGGAATCTATCTGTGAACATGGGAAGGAAAGATATAAATGTAGCGTCTGTAAAGGGGGTGTAAAAGGTAAATATTGTTCTTATCGATGTCCTAAACACGAGTTTTATCGTTTGGGTAGACTTATGAGAAATAGGGATTCAGATCGTATTGAAACACTTAATCAATTATCAAAAGCAAAACCACCTTCACGATATTATAATAATTATTGGGAAAAAAGATGCCAGGTCGTTAAGAAAGAATTATCCTCCTCGGGGCTTGGTGATAATGTCCTCAAATACATTTCAATGGATGGACGTGTTATCTTTGATATTCAAAAAGAGATTCAAAAAGGTCATTCACTGGATTCCTATAAATTAGATAATGTATCCGCACATTTTATGAAGGGTAAGATTACTAAAAAATATCCAATGGTAGACCAACGATCATTACTCTATACATCAAACACGGGAAACCTGAAGGTAAATGATTATATCACATTCAATTTACATACTAAATATGGAACTCTTAAATATAAAAATGGACGTAAGTTTAAGATAATTCATTTAGGACATAAAGAAAAAGTTATTATCATTCAAGGTCTTATTAAAATTAAAAAATATGAAAAAGATCTTTTATTCTATGAATGGTGTTTAGCAAAGGATGATGTATCCCCACAACAGATCTTTGACTTCCATAAAAAAGGTAATTCCGAAGGGAGGGCAAGAGTAGCAAAATACTGTATTATGGATTGTGAACTTTGTATTCATCTTCTTCAACTCCTTGATATTATTCCGAATAATATGGGTATGGCGAATGTTTCAACTGTTCCACTATCCTATATCTTCTTACGGGGTCAAGGTATTAAGATTAGTTCTCTAGTTGTTAAAGAATGTTCTCAATTAAATACTAGAATTCCGACCCTCAAGAACTTTAATGGTGAAGCAATTGATGATGGATTTGAAGGAGCCATTGTTCTTGATCCTAAACCAGGAATCTACTTGGATGATCCAATATCCGTTCTTGATTATGCCTCACTTTATCCTAGTTCTATTATTGAAAAGAACTTCTCGCATGAAACATTCATCGGAACAAAAGAAGACATAGTTCAACATCCCGAAAAGTATCAATGGATTCAAGATATTCCACATCATATTGTTACTTATGATGATTATAGTTATGTGAAAAAAGGAAAAACAGTTCATAAAGTGAAAGAAGAGACTCAAACAACGTGTTACTTTGCCAAACCAAAAGATGGAAAAAGAGGAATTATACCAACAATTCTACAAACTTTATTAGATCAAAGAAAAGCCACAAGAAAGAAAATCAAACAGACAGATAATGAAGATAAGAAGAAAGTTTTAGATGGTCTTCAACTAGCATATAAGATTACAGCTAACTCTGTATATGGTCAAATGGGAGCAAAAACAAGTTCCATCTTCTTTAAGAAAATAGCAGCATGTACAACCGCAATAGGAAGGGAGAGGATTGATGATGCGAGTATAGGTGTGAAAAGATGGGCTAAAGAAGAAGGTTATTATGAACCTGAAATAGTCTATGGTGATACAGATTCTGTATTTGTGAAGTTTTCTAGGAAACATAAGGATACAGGTGAAATACTAGAAGGAAAAGAAGCTTTGAAATATTGTATTGAATGTGGTGTAAAATCTGGAGAATGGGTTACGGATAGAATGCTCCATAAACCTCAAGATTTAGAGTATGAAAAGACTTTCTTCCCCTTTATCCTTATCTCTAAAAAAAGATATACGGGAGATAAATACGAACTTTCGGCAGAAAAACCAAAAGAAAGAACATCGATGGGTATTGTCATGAAAAGAAGAGACAATGCTCCTATTGTAAAATATGTCTTTGGTAACGTTATTGAAATCATAATGAATCAAAAGAGTGTTGATAAAGCAATGGAATGGTTAAAATATACTCTTAAAGAAATTACAGATGGAAAAATTGATCAATCTATGTTTGTAATCTCAAAATCGTTGAGTGCTTATTATAAAAACCCAGAGGGTATTGCCCATAAAGTTCTCGCAGATAGAATGGCTGAAAGGAATCCAGGAGATAAACCAAAACCAAATGACCGTATACCATATATGTATCGTGTTGTAGATGATACTCCAATTATTACAGGTTATAAAATGGTCTCCAAAAAGGTAGAGAATGGGACCTATAAGAATGGAAATGTAAGATACAAAACAATTAAAGTGAAAGGTCCACCAAAGTTAAAAAAGAAGACGATTCTTCAGGGGGATCGTATCGAACACCCCGATTATATGAAAGAAAAGAAAATACCAATTGATTATGGATTCTATATTTCAAACCAGATTATGAACCCTGTAAAACAGGTCCTTGACTTAGAAAAATCAGAAGAAGAAACAAAAGAATTATTTAATGGATTCATTCAATAAGGATTCGTATATATCAAAATTATTATTTATATGTTGAATATATATATATATATATTAATGGGGGGAGGTCTATTACAATTAGTTGCATATGGTGCTCAAGACATATACTTAACAGGAAATCCTCAAATTACTTTTTTTAAAATAGTTTATCGAAGACATACAAATTTTTCAATGGAATGTGTAAAACAAGCAATTAGTGGAACAATTAATCCATCCGACCATACTACAAATGGGACGGTGGTTATATCTAGGAGTGGTGATTTATTATCACAAGTCTATGTGAAAACTTCTCAAGATAATACAATTGGTATTAATGGGGATAATATTTTTGATGAGGTTGAAATTGAGATTGGTGGTCAAAGAATCGATAAACAAAATCGTGAATGGAATCAGATATGGACAGAATTAACAATACCATCTTCAAAGTCCGAAGGGTTTAAGTATATGACAGGTGGGTTTAATAATACATTGGCAATTTCGGGACGTTCAGATAAAGGTGGAACGTCACAACAATCAATCATGTATCCATTACAATTTTGGTTCTGTAGGAATATTGGTCTCGCATTACCTTTAATTGCCCTTCAATATCATGATGTAAGGTTAAATATTAATTGGGGATCATTAAACACTTCCAATGATGGAATATGGCGTTCTGTTGTCGGTGGCTCGCCTACTTCTCCTACTTTTGAAATTTGGTGTGATTATATTTATCTAGATGTTGATGAACGAAGAAGGTTTGCTCAAGTGTCACATGAATATCTTATTGAACAATTACAGAAACAAGAAGAAGGTTCTTCAAAAACAAGCTTTAAATTAAATTTTGACCATCCTATCAAAGAGATTATATGGACTGTTCCTCCAAGTTCAATTGAAGCAGACACAATTATCTCACAAAAAATGAAAATAGAAATTAATGGACATGATCGTTTTGTTGAACAACATAGAGAATACTTTCAACTAAAACAACCTTATATTCATCACACATCGATACCTGGATACAATATTAAAGAATTAGAGAACCCACGTATGTTAACCTATCCAATCGAACTACTCCAGAATGTAGACATCAGTGATACTTCGCCAAATCCCGGAGAAGTTTGGATTGAGGGAGAATCAAGTGATATATCGGTAATAACATTAGGTTCGGCAACAAGTGGAGAATCAACGCCAAAAGTTGGAGATATCCTACTGATTGCTGTTTCTAACGAAGCAGCAAATGGAACAACTGGTTCAAAAACGGGTGTCCATACTGTTACTGGTTTAACCTCAACAACAGTATTCAATGTTACACCGGGGCTACCACAGACAATAAATGAAGACAATGTATCAATGAGTATTATCGCAAGGGTTCAAAATCCACAATCAAGATGTTCACGCTTATCAAAGGATATTTTTGTGTATTCATTTTCCCTTAACCCTGAAGATCATCAACCGAGTGGTACTTGTAATTTTTCAAGGATTGAATCTGCGAAAATTTTATTAAGTTCAGCAGGGACAATTAGTAATATTTATGCGGTTAACTATAATGTATTAAGGATCATGTCGGGAATGGGTGGTTTAGCCTATGCAATTTAAATATTATTGTATATTATATTATACTATTATATAATGGGTGGAGGATTAATTCAACTTACTTCATTAGGAACTCAAGATAATTATTTGGTAAGTAATCCCCAGTATTCTTTTTTTAAAGCGGTCTATCGAAGACATACAAACTTCTCGATCGAATCCGTCCAACAATCATTGAACCAAAATGCAAAAATAGAATCTACAAATTTAGTATCCAAATTAACAAATGCTGGAGATTTAGTTCATCATATATGGTTAGATGTATCATTATTTAATGAAGGTTTCAGTTTGAACGATACAGGGGAACATTATGCTGCGTGGACAAATAGCACAGGATATGCTCTAATCAAAGAATATGAATTACTAATTGGAGGTAAAAGTATTGATATACATTATCCCCAATGGTTAGATATTTATAATGAATTAACAGATCATAAGAATTCAGAATGGATTGGTGTTAATAAACACGCGTCAAAGGAACTCTACTTATTAACATCAACAAGCCTCCCGAATTTACGTTTACATGTCCCGTTAAAGTTTTGGTTCTGTCGTAAGGCTTCCTTATCATTACCTCTTATAGCTTTACAATATCATGATGTTGAAGTAAGGATACTTACTCGTAATATAAATACTCTAATTAATACCAACGCCGACACTACTGGGGCAACACCAGTAACGAAACCACCCGAAGTTAATTTATGGGTTGACTTTATCTACTTGGATGATGATGAGAGAAAGAGATTTGCTGAGAATACTCATGAATATTTAATTGAACAAGTTCAACAGATTGAAATAGATTCAGTTCAATCTCTTGAAAGAATTAACCTTAATTTTCCAGTAAAGGAATTAATTTGGATATTCCAGAATAATACTGTGAAACAAGAAAAAGAGTTTAAGGATGGTGTTACAAATATTGATGCGATGTCAAATAAAAGCACATCACTAAATAATGCGAATGACTATTTTTGTTATCAAACAACAAATACAAATACAGAAGAATTTTATGGAATCGTTCAAAATGAAGCTTTCTCTACATTTAAGTTATTAATCAATGGAACTGATCGCTTTTCAGAACGTAAAGCTTCATATTTCCGTTTGTGTCAACCGATTCAAGCAGGCCATAGTCTCCCGAGTAAACATATATACATGTATTCATTTGCTCTAAAACCAGAGGAATACCAACCATCCGGAACATGTAATTTTTCTCGTATGAATGATGTAAGGATGCAATTTACTGGAAATATATCCAATAGTTCTTTAAATGTATACGCTGTGAATTATAATGTATTACGAATAAAATCAGGCATGGGGGGACTTGCTTTTACAAGGAATCCCAAGGTAGTTAAGAAAAAAGTTCAAACACAAAAAAGAAATGGACGAGGGAGAAGGAGTCGGTGAAATTGTTTAGGGAGGTCATGTCCCAGTCTCTCTGACGTGCGCCCACCCGCTCTCTGGCTCGGTCTGTGCGGGCCATGCGCCGCTCGACTCCGCGTCTTTGTGAATCCGCCAAATATACGCATTTCCCGGAACGATTTTGTAATACATTCTAAAAGTATCCACTGTTACCCCCGAGCTCACCCGCATGTTAGGGTTCCCACCGATATTGGTATTGCAGGTGGGCGTCTGCCCGGGGGTGAGGGCGGGCCAATCGTGCCAGTTGTGGTTGTAGCCGGCATTGCCGTACCCGGCGAAGCCCAGCTGCGTCGCGGAGTTCGCGTCCCCCGTGTAAATGGCTTGCGGAGCACTTCGGTAAGAGTCGCCGGCGTGAGCCACGGCATATGTGATCGAATAGTAGGACGAGGTCCTGGCTTTCGTCTTGAATGCCCACTGCCGCGCCTGGGTCTCATCCGTGGTCAATATCCATCCATCTATTCGCTTATATAAATACACACAGTCCGGCCCGGTCAGATCCTCGAGCGCCGGCGACATGTCCACACCCTCCTCTATCGTATAATACAACTTGCCGGTGTACATGTTCCACTCCACGAGGTTGCTGGTGTCCTGGCCGGCGGCGATGGTGATGGTGCGGGAGGTGTCGTATGCGGATTTTTGGGTTGTGGAATCGCCCGCGGCATGTCCTCCATGACAGGTTTCAATGCTCTCATTCCAGGTGTGCGGCCCAAAAGGTGTAAATATCTGCTGCCACCAGTGACAAAAATCACAATTTTCACACGGCACGCTATTATGTATCAAATATCCATTCGCAAAATAATATGGATACCCCGATAATGAAAGAACTACCATGGAAACACCTTCTTTTATCTTCTTTAAAGACGTGATTTCCTCAAATTCATAAGATTCATTGAAAATTAAATCACCTCTTCGTAAAGACTTGACATTGTTCCACGAACATTCATCTGTTTCTCCATCTTTTGTAAAAATTACATGGTCTAAACTGATCTTTAACTTATTATTAATAATGCGATAGATAGCAACAGAGTTCGTAGAGGTATATTTTATAGGGGACTCTTCTTTAAGAATTGTTGGATCCTTCTTTGTCCATGACATTGCAATATTTGAATGTGACATTGGTTCTAAACCTTCTATCTTACATGATAATAACTTTTCACCCCTTTCTAAGTCTTCAATTTTCTTCTTCGTATAATTAGTTAATGTGATATATGTTCCTTCAATTACACCCATTGATAATATATGAGTATTAATTATTTTTTAAATTAATATTTTCTTTAAATTTTTATAATCCCTTTTTCCCAGCACATTCATCGCATAATGAGGCATTATGGACTAAATAACTGTCAGCAAAATAATTCATTGCATCACTCCTAACTCTTAAATTATAGACAGTGACTTCTTCTTTAACTTTTTTGATCTTCTTAATTTCTTCGTATTCACCTTTATCAGTGAATACAATATCGCCTTTTCTTATATTTTTAGCACTTAACCATGTAAACTCATCATCAACTTGAGTAAATATTAAATGTTCATGAGTTACATGAAGGTTATCATTCAATATGATATACCCTGGAGATTTATCCGTCCATATGTTTTCTACTATAGATTCAATAAACTCTCCTGTATCGTCTTCAGAAAACCATGATAATACATCAACTGATTTATACAATGGATCCATATCTTCGAGTTTATAAGACAATAATGAATCACCTTTTTGAAGGTTCTCGATATTTATCCTTATTTTATCGAATAAAGTTATCTTTGTTCCAGGTAAGAAACAAACATCGTGTATATCTGCCTTCTTCACTTCCCCGCTTCCTGTATCCCTGACGAGAACGTCAAAGACTCCAGTGCCGTCTTTAGGCGTGACAGCAAAAAAAATACCGTCCTGTGCGTCGGCAGTAATTCGAGTGGCCGTAAGTCTTAGAAGGCCTTTCTCCAAGTTCGAGCCGGGCGGATTTTTGATGGTCGCCCCATTATACATTGTGACATCCCCTTTCATTGTAATCGTATCCGTTTGAGCGTTCCCTAGTATTGTATTCCCGTTGACCTGTAAATTATCGTTGACCTGTAAATTCCCATCCACTGTCATAGGACTGTAAAAGGTAGTGCTACTCGAATCCAGCACGCCCTGGGAGTTCTGGACGCCGCAAAACATGTTCATTACTGTGTTCCCCCAACCGTTTTTTATATAGATCCGCCTGCACTGGAGGTGCATTTCCCCGTCAAGCTCCCGGCGCTGTCCCCCCCAATTATAACGCCCAGTGCCCGCCGTTATGTAAACATCCCCACCATATCGGTCGTCGGAGCTGTAGTCTACTTCCGTGCCAGCATTGCCGCCATTGATGTATAAGTCATTCCCGTCGGAGTTGCTGGTATTGCCCATGTGTTGCGCGAAAAATCCACTTGACTCAACACGCATCTTGCCGGAGATCAAGGCCGTCGCTGTAATTGTCCCACCAACAGATAAATCATTTGTGACGCTGACCTCCGGACCGAGCTCAGAACTAGTAACACTTAATTTCTTAGAACCATGTATATATGTATTTACTTCACTCGTTGTGCTAAAATCAATATATGTAGAGGTGTCCGACGTGGTGCTGGTGCCTATTTGACCATTAGTGTCTATAAAATTGGTGTTCATAGATAAGGTCCCGACCATGCTGGCCCCAGTATTATGAACTTTAAATTTCGTGACCCCTGTTCCGTTTTTCATGTGGATCTCGCGCCCCTGCAATTTGACAAGTCCGCGGCCATTGGGCCACGGTTCGCCATCCGCGATCCCCACTCCCCCGCTGATTTGAATATTCCCTCCAGTTCGCGCCGACGCTCCGGTGCCGGTGGCGTCGCTGCCAAACAGCTCGAAGTCGTAGCTGTCCGTGGCGTCCGGGATTTTAATATTCCTGACCTGCAGCGCAGCGCCCAAAACACTTAAATCACCCCCAACCTCTAAATTCCCACCAACAGTTAAACCATGAGAAATATTGACTACTTTGTTCGCGTGGGTGCTAAGGCCAATACCGCCGGTGGCCGTGCGGAAAAAAATACTGTTGTTGCCGGTCGTGGCGGCATTCAGCGTGATACTTCTCCCTTTAATAATAACAGTCCCCGTGTTTGAGCCTAAGTCGTCCTGGAGCTGGTTCGCATTTCGCCCCCAACCCCCCCAGAGCTCGAGCGTCCCTCCGAGATTGTCCGAGGGCTGCGTCAGCGGATCCCCGACGTCCTGTCCTCGAATTATTGTGGTAGCTGCTTGACCGCCGCTGACGAGGTTG
>CEUI01006797.1_pt1 | contig 19932 bp, 23 predicted proteins | sample 531411 | NCBI WGS metagenome assembly CEUI01 (sample SAMEA2622841, study PRJEB7988) | marine metagenome | isolation source: saline water (ENVO:00002010), including
TCAATAGAATTCTCAAACGATTCAAAAGTAGTTGCAGCTGCAACAAGTTCAAGTTCGATTCGTGGTATGTCAATTAACTTACTATACTTGGACGAGTTTGCATTTGTAGACGATGCAGATACATTCTATACTGCAACATATCCCGTTATCACTTCGGGTAAAGATTCAAAGGTTATTATCACTTCTACTGCAAATGGTGTAGGTAATATGTTCCATAGAATATATGAGTCTGCAGTACACGAAAACTCAGAATACAAGCACTTTATAATAAACTGGTATGATGTGCCGGGCCGTGATGAGAAATGGAAGGAAATGACCATAGCAAACACCTCAGAGGCCCAATTCGAACAAGAGTACGGGAACTCTTTCTTAGGTACGGGTAATACTCTTATTAATGCAGACACCTTATTAGGAATGAGAGCAATAGACCCTGATTGGAATAGAGACGGTGTTAATATATACAAGAAACCAAAAGAAGGCCACGAGTACATATGTACTGTAGATGTTGCAAAAGGTAGAGGAATGGATTACTCCACCTTTACCGTGTTTGATGTGTCTACGAATCCCTTCGAACAGGTTGCAACATATAGGGACAGTATGATAAGTCCCATGCTGTTTCCTGATATTATAAATAAGTATGTACGGACATATAATGAAGCGTTAGTCATAATAGAAAATAATGCAGAGGGTGGAATGGTTGCAACACAGTTGCACTATGATATAGAATATCCGAATGTTTTTGTCCAAGGACAGCTAAAAGCAGAAGATATTGGGGTAACCGTAAACAAAAAGATAAAACGAGTCGGTTGTTCTACCCTTAAAGAGTTATTAGAAGAAAAAAGACTACATCTTGTAGACCGTGCAACGATAACAGAACTAATGACCTTTGTCACAAAAGGAAATTCCTTTGAAGCTGACAGGGGTTACCATGATGATATGGTTATGAATCTCGTTTTGTTCAGTTGGTTCATTACAACTGAGTTTTTCTTTCATTTGACTGATAAACAGGTAAAGGACTTGTTATATTCAGAACAACAGAAGATGATAGAAGACGATATCCTACCAGCAGGGGTGTTCGGGGAAGTAAAACCCGAAGAAACCACCTTCGTAGACGATGAAGGAGACCGTTGGTATAGTAAGGATATGGAAAACGAGATGAAATGGTAGTTCTTTAGAATACGCAAAATGATAAATAAAACAGTAAACAACTTTTTGCATTAACAGGAGAAAAATATGGCATTTCAAGTATCACCAGGCGTTCAGGTCAAAGAAGTAGACTTGACAAATGTTGTGCCTGCAGTTTCTTCCACTATTGGAGGTTACGCGGGTGCGTTCAGATGGGGCCCTGTTGATGAAGTAGTATCAGTTTCAGATAGCAAAGGTTTAGTAGATGCATTCTTTACACCAGCAAATACAGACGCAGGTGCAGAGGATTTCTATTCAGCAGAGGCTTTCTTAAGATATGGTTCATCATTAAAAGTTGTTCGTGTTGCAGCAGCAGACGCTTATAATGCAAACGCAGGTGGAGATACTGATGCAAGTATCAAAAACCTGAGTGGATACCAGTCTTCACATGAAGACGGTGGAGCAGCTGGGGTTGTAGGAACTTGGACGGCGAAATATCCAGGCGCACTTGGCAATTCACTAAAAGTTAGTGTATGTGCAAGTTCAAATGCTTATTACAATGACAATGTTACTACCCTAGACGAAGCAGAAGCAGCAGGTCAAACTGTAATCTCAGTAACCTCAGAAGCAGGATTTACTGTAAGAGATATAGTTAGATTCGGAACTGATACTCAGGAATACAGAGTAACAGCAACAGCAACAGGAACAATAACCGTAGAAGCCCTAAATCAACCAGCTGGAACTGGTCTAGTAGCTGCAGTAGCTAACGGAACACAAGTTCACAGATATTGGGAGTTTTATAATAAATTTGATAAAGCTCCAGGCACATCTGCATCTGCAACAGCAGTTGGCGGAAGTGCAGACGAGATTCATGTAGTAGTCATAGACGAAGATGGAGTTATAACAGGTAAACAACACGAAGTCCTAGAAACATACGGATTTTTAAGTTGTGCAACTGACGCGAAAGACTCATCAGGTGCTGGTAACTACTATAAAACAGTTATTAATAACCAATCCGATTGGATATGGTGGACTGGTCACACAACATCAACTCACGCTGCAACAAACAGTAGCACAAGTCACGCGGATTCAGCTTCAACTGCATTCGGTAGACCTTCTGCACCACTTAATAGTTCACTAGCAAATGGTGCTGATGGAGCAGATGTTACACCAGCAATTAAATACGGTGGTTATGTCGATAGATTCGGTGATGCCGAAACTATAGATATCAGTTTCCTAATAGCAGGTTCAACTAGAACCTCTAACGGAGATGTTGTCGCAGACCATAACACAATCGTTAATCAACTTATACAAATCGCAGAAAACCGAAAAGACTGTATGGTAATAGCTTCACCTAGAAGAGCATCAGTCGTTAATGTCACTTCTGAATCAACTCAAAGTTCAAATGTTACAACTGATTATTCAAGTGTAACTTCAAGTTCTTATGCAGTTCTAGATTCAGGTTGGGTATACCAATATGACAGATACAACGACAGATATGTTTGGGTGCCCGGCAATGGACATACAGCAGGTATTATGGCAAGGGCAGACTTACTAAGAGACCCATGGTATTCACCAGCAGGATTCTCTAGAGGTCAGTACCTAGGAATAACAAAACTTGCATTTAACCCATCGCAATCATCTAGAGATGATTTATACAGTGCAAGAATCAATCCTATATGTACTTTCCCAGGCCAAGGCACAGTTCTTTTCGGAGACAAAACTGCATTATCAACACCTTCAGCATTCGATAGAATCAATGTAAGAAGGTTGTTCATAGTCTTAGAGAAAGCAATAGCAACAGCTGCTAAATCACAACTCTTTGAATTCAACGATGCATTCACAAGAGCACAGTTTAGAGCTGCAGTAGAACCTTTCTTAAGAGATGTTAAGAACAGAAGAGGCCTAGTAGACTTCACAGTATTATGTGACGAAACTAATAACACAGATACAGTGATAGATAGAAACGAATTCGTTTGTTCTATCTTCGTGAAACCTGCTAGAAGTATTAACTTTATCACTCTTAACTTCGTGGCTGCAAGGTCAGGAGTTGAGTTTGAAGAAATCTACGGAGCAGTTTAAGGAGTAAAGAATGGCAACAATAGACGAATTTAAAGCACAACTGATTGGTGGTGGCCCAAGACCAAACCGATTCAGAGTCTTCATTCCTAGAGCAGGCGCAAGGATTGAGTTCCTATGTAAAGCTGCAAATATACCAGCTGCTACCCTAGGAGAAATACCTTTGAACTTTAGAGGACATATCCTCAAGTTAGCAGGAGACAGAACATTTGAAGATTGGTCAGTGACCATTATCAATGACGCTGAGTTTTCTGCAAGGTCTGCCTTAGAAGCATGGCAACAAGACATTCAAGAACTTGATTCAGGTGTAGGTATGGCGTCTAACGACTACTTACTCTCAAGAGCGTTTGTCGAACAACTAGGTAAAGACGATTCAGTCCTAGCGAGATATGAGTTCTTCAACATGTTCCCTAAAAACATTGCTGCTATCGAATTAAATTACGAAACAGTAGATGCATTGGAGGAATTCACAGTTGATTTCACATATTCTCATTGGGAAAGAGTCAAGTAATAATAGTGAAATGACCTCTTTTAGAGGGGTATAAATAATATTATGGAATTATTCGGGTTTGAAATAACTCGTAAGAAAGACGAGTTACGAGTCAAAGAAGGCCAGACGACAAGGTCGTTTGTGCCTCCTGTTGACGATGATGGCACTCCAGTCATACAACAACAGGCTGGGTACATATCAGGTGGCGCATATGGTGCCTATGTTGATATGGAAGGTGGTATCAAGAATGAGGCAGAACTCATTCGTAGGTATCGTGAAACATCATTAGTTCCCGAATGTGATTCCGCTATAGAAGATATAGTTAATGAGTGTATCACTTCTGATGTATCAGATAGGATAGTGGCACTCGACCTCCGAGATGTCAAACTCTCGGATAGTATCAAAAATAAGATACAAGACGAGTTTGCACACATCTTATCTCTAATGAAGTTCAATCAGAACTCTCATGAAATTTTCAGAAAGTGGTATGTCGATGGAAGAATTTACTTCCATAAGGTCGTTGATAGTAAACGACCAAAGTTAGGCGTTGTAGATTTAAGGAACATTGACCCACTTAAAATTAAGAAGGTCAGAAATGTCGAAAAGGGTAAAGACCCTAAGACAAAAATAGAACGCGTAGAGAAGATAGAAGAATTCTATGTCTTTAATGATAAAGGATTTGATAAAACTTCTGCTACAGAGGGTTCAACAGTTAAAATTGCACCCGAAGCAGTAACCTATACTACGAGTGGACTGTTAGACTACTCAAGAAATGTAGTTATAGGATATCTGCATAAGGCATTGAAAACTGCTAACCAGTTAGCAATGATGGAAGATGCACTTGTTATTTACAGAATATCAAGAGCTCCTGAAAGAAGAATCTTCTACATTGATGTTGGTAACTTGCCAAAAGCAAAGGCAGAACAATACCTTGCTGATGTTATGCACAAGTATAGAAATAAACTTGTATATAATGCAGAGACAGGGGAAATCAAGGACGACAGAAAACATATGTCGATGCTTGAAGACTTTTGGTTGCCAAGAAGAGAAGGTGGTAGAGGAACAGAGATTACTACACTACCAGGCGGTCAAAACCTTGCAGACATAGACGATATAGAATACTTTAAGAAGAAACTATATCAGTCATTAAATGTGCCTGCAACGAGAATGGAAGCAGATAACGGATTCAATATGGGTCGTGCTTCTGAAATCTCAAGAGATGAACTTAAGTTTAATAAGTTCACAAACAGACTTCAAAAGAAGTTTGCAAGAGTTTTTACAGATGTTCTTAAGACACATTTGGTTCTTAAGGAAATTGTAACTGGAGAAGAATTTGATAAGTTTAAAGACTTTATCCAGTACGAATTTGCAACCGACAACCACTTTACAGAGTTGAAGGAAGCAGAGATACTTAAAGAGAGAATGGATACTTTAGGAACAATATCTGAATATATTGGAAAATACTATTCTAATGAATATGTTAGAAAGTATGTGTTAAGACAGACCGAAGACGATATCAAACTCATTGATAAACAAATAGAAGATGAGGGTGGTGGAGAAGAAGATGGCGGTCAAGATGATGGAGGATGGTAATAATGAGTGAAGACATCTCAAGAAAGATTGTTGACGGAATTGAAGCAGGAAAACTTGAACAGGCAAAGAGTGATATCTTTGACGGTATTAAGGGAAAGGCTGCAGAAGTAGTTGACATGAAACGAGTTGAAAAGTCTGTCAGTTGGGCAGATAGTCAACCCGAAGAAACTCCAACAGAGGAGTCTTAATGAAAAGCTTTCAGGAAGTAGCACAAGAACTTCATGAAGCAAAGTTTCAAGTGCCTGAGGGGCATGTGGAACTGAGACGAGAAAGCTTAAAATATGGTGATAGTGCCATAAATATAATTTACACTGAGTGTGAAGAAGGTGTAACAGTATTTCTAAATGGTCAGGAAATACAAGAGACCTTTGAGGACGAAGAATCCTTAAAAATTGGTATGCAAGAAGTGAAGAGAATGTTAAAAGACATGGCCGAAGAAGGTATATCAATAGAGGAAATAACAAATGAAATTAATATCTGAATATCAAGACTATAGTGTTTCACCAGTAATAGTTGAAGCAAACGAAAAAGGTGGTAAAGATTACTTTATCGAAGGTATCTTTATGCAGTCAGAGATAAAAAACCGTAATGGTAGGATATACCCAAAAGAAGTTATACAGAAAGAAGTTAAAAGGTATAACAAAGAATTCATTAAAGAAGATAGGGCATTCGGAGAGTTAGGTCACCCCGAAGGGCCGACTATCAATTTAGACAAAGTATCTCACATGATAACAAAGTTAGAAGAAGATGGCAACAATTATGTGGGAAGAGCAAAGATTTTATCAACACCAAACGGTCAAATAGTTAAAAATTTGATAGATGATGGTGCGAAGCTGGGTGTTTCTTCTAGAGGACTAGGTTCACTAGAGTCTAAAGGAAATGCACAGTATGTTAAAGACGATTTTCAGTTAGCAACCGCTGCTGATATCGTAGCAGACCCGTCTGCACCCGAAGCTTTCGTAGAAGGTATTATGGAAGGTGTAGATTGGATTTATGAAAACGGTATCTTAAAAGCCCGTGATTTAGAGGGTATGAGGGACGAACTCAGACTAGCTAAGTTAAATGAGCTGCAAGAAACCAAATTGAAACTATGGAAAAGGTTTGTTGAGAACCTTTAACATATAAATAAAAAAGTAATCTTATAACAGGAGAAATTTATGTCAGATTTAGAATCACAAGTTGAGAACACCGAAGAGGTGGATTCTGCAGTTGAAATCGCAGAAGAGCCTACTAAAGGTGCTGAAAAAGGTGACAAATCTGCTCACAAACAAGGTTCGTCTTCCGAAGAGAAAATAGAAAGCGGAAAAGGCGAAGTCGTCAAACCTGATGAAAATCCTGTTGACAAAGCTGTTGCAGCTGCAAAGAAAGCAGCGGATGGTACTAAAGCAGTATCAGACGATGTGAATAAAGGTGCAGAGAAAGGTGACAGCAAAGCAGAGAAAATTAAAGAAGATGAAGATTCCAACGAAGACGAAGTTGTGCAAGAAGCAGGACAATCTAAAATGGAACTTATCAAGGCTGCAGTCGACAGTATGAAAGGCCTGACTAAAGAAGACCTAAACAAATTGTTTAGTTCTTTGTCAGAAGACGAGGTCGATGAATCCTTGACTAAAGCAGAAGTCGCAAGAAACATAGTAGAAGCATTGAAAGGACTGTCTATCGAAGAAGTCACTAAATTCGTAGAATCTTTGAAAGAAGAAGACGGCGAAGACGAGGACGAAGACGAGGACGAATCAGAAGACGAGGCTGAAGAGTCCGTTAAAGAGGAAAATGAGTCTGCTGAAGTTGAATCTTCATTAGTTGAGATTGAAATAGATGACGACCTATCAAAAATCTCGGAATCACTAGATTTATCAGAAGAGAATGCTGAGAAAGCAAAAACTATCTTTAAAGCTGCAGTTCATAGCAAAGTTGAAGAAGTTAAAAAAGAGCTTGAAGAGCAGTATTCTAACGAATTAAAAACCCAAGTTGAGACTGTCAAAGAAGAACTTTCTAGTTCTGTTGACAAATACTTAACATATTGTGCTGAAGAGTGGACGAAAGAAAACGAACTCGCAATCGAAAGAGGGTTGAGGTCTGAAATGACTGAGAACTTTATCGAAGGACTTAAGAAATTGTTCGTAGAACATTATGTCGAAGTACCCGAAGATAAGTACAATGTTGTTGACGAACTCGCAAATCGTCTTGACGAGATGGAATCCAAACTTGACGCTGAAGTTTCCAAGAATATGGAAATAACAGAAGAGATTGGTAGTCTTAAGAGACAAAATGTTGTGAGAGAGGCATGTGAAGACTTGTCTGAATCACAAAAAGAGAAAATGGAATCTCTATCAAACGGAGTAGACTACAAAGACGAAGCAGATTTCGCAGAGAAAGTTGCAGAGTTGAAAGAAGCTTACTTTAGTGTTGACGGAGAGACTATTGCTGAAGAAACCAAAGAAGAAGAAGGAACTGGAGATTTTTCATCTAACGAAGAAAAAGTTCTAGACCCTAATATTTCTAGGTATTCAGAGGCATTAACTAAACTAAAACCATTAGGTTAATTTAAAGGAAACTAAAACTCATGTTTTTATCAGAAAATTTACAAGAGAAGTGGGAGCCGATTCTAGAGCACTCCGATTTACCAAAAATCGAAGACAACTACAAGAAAGCCGTCACAGCAGTTATACTTGAAAACCAAGAGAAAGCTCTTAACGAAGATAGAGCAACTCTTGAGGAAGCTGCACCTTTAAACTCTACTGGTAGTTCTATATCTAACTGGGATCCTATTTTAATATCCCTAGTTCGTAGAGCTATGCCAAATCTCGTTGCATACGACATTTGCGGTGTTCAACCAATGACTGGCCCAACTGGTCTTATCTTTGCTATGAAAGCAAGGTATAACGACTACCCAACTGAAACTAGACTGAACAACTCAGAAGCTTTATTTAACGAAGCTCGTTCAGACTACTCAGGTGGTGCAGACCCAACAGCAGGGCCTGTGGGTTCAGACCCAATCGGTGACCCATTTGATACATCTTCACCTTCATATGCTAGTACAACTGGTGCTGGTATGGCAACTGCATCTGCAGAAGCTTTAGGTGACGCAGCTGGGAACCACTTTGCACAGATGTCTTTCACTATTGAGAAAGCAACTGTAACTGCAAAGTCAAGAGCACTCAAAGCAGAGTACACTTTAGAATTAGCACAAGACCTCAAAGCAATCCACGGTCTTGACGCAGAATCAGAACTTGCAAACATATTGTCAAGTGAGATTCTTGCTGAAATCAACAGAGAAGTAGTCAGAAATGTCAATCTTCAAGCGAAGACTGGTGCAGCTGACACTGCTACTGCTGGAACTTTCAACTTAGATGTTGATGCCAACGGTAGATGGTCTGTTGAGAAATTCAAAGGTTTATTGTTCCAAATCGAAAGAGAAGCAAATACAATCGCTCAAGAAACACGAAGAGGTAAAGGTAACTTTATTCTTTGTTCTTCTGATGTTGCATCTGCACTTTCAATGGCAGGCGTTTTAGATTACGCTCCTGCGTTATCAACTGACTTAAATGTTGATGATACTGGCAACACATTTGCTGGTGTCCTTAACGGAAGAGTTAAAGTCTATATCGACCCTTATGCAGGCGTTGATTACATGACTGTTGGTTACAGAGGAAGTAATCCATATGACGCTGGTATGTTCTATTGCCCATATGTTCCACTACAAATGGTGAGAGCAGTTGGTGAGAACACTTTCCAACCAAAAATCGGCTTTAAAACTCGATACGGTATGGTAAGTAACCCATTCGTAGGCTCTACGCCTTCAAGTGGTCTTGCAACAGCAGGAACAAACCAATACTACAGAAAAATGGCTGTAAGCAATATTCTGTAATATCGAATTTCGTTTCGAACTAAAAAGGTCTCTTCGGAGACCTTTTTTTTAGCACTAAATAAAAGGACATTAACACACATACACACAGGAGGAAATTATGTCACAAGGAAAATCAGGGTTCGAAATCAGAGCCGACTTACTAACTCAAGCACAAGGTCTATTAGAAGGAAATATCTATAGAGCTAATGATGCATTGAATGTTCACAATGAGAACTATCCTAACGATAAAAAATGTTATGGTAGTCAGGTTGTGACTACAGACGAAGTCATTCAAGTTGCAAGACAACTTAATGAATTTGTAAACGAGAAATAAGTATTGTGGGGCTTCGGCCCCACTTTACATAAATAGTTATATGGACAATGAATACAGAACAGAAGTAAAAGTTTTAGAAGGCCCTTGGGAAAAGAAAGCATTTCCTAATGGGGAAGAACAAACAGAAGGTGTAATATCAAAAACTATCACCACTCTATATAAGAAAGACGGATATCTTTGTGAAGATACTGTAGTAAGACAATATAGAGAAAATGATTATTTTGATAATGTCTATCATAAAAGGATACTGAAATTAGATGGCTGATACAAGTACAATAAACAAGTCATTATTAGGTAAAAATAATTTTAGATTACTTATTGATAAGACACCTAATACAGAGTTTTTTGTTAAGACTGTAAACATTCCAGGCCTTCAATTTACTGAGACAATTCTTTCAGCAGGAATTGGCTTAGATGCATTTTTCCCAGGCGATAAGATTTCATTTGAAACATTGACTGTAGGTTTCTTGGTAGACGAAGACCTTGTAAACTATAAAGAAATATATGATTGGATGGATTCTATTGTTCCAGTATCAGACCCGTCAACATATAAAGCATTAACAGGTGGGGAAACAACACCCACAGGTGAACTTGCAAATATATCTGATGATTTGAAACAATACTCAGATATAACCCTAGTAACAAATACAAACAAAAACATACCTAACAAATTCTTTAGATTCAAAGATGCATTCCCTATATCATTAAGTGGGATTGAATTAGAATCAGGTGCAGATAACGAAGCTGTTTTAGCAACTGTAGAATTTAGGTTTACATATTACGAAATAAAATCCACTTCCTAAAATACCATAAATATGGTATAATAGGTATATTATGACTCTAGATGAATTGAAAGAAGAGTGGAAGAAAGATTGTGAAATTGACGATATCGAACTAGATAAGTCATCTTTAGAACTTCCAAGACTCCACGCAAAATACTCAGAACTATTAACTGACGCTGTCGTCAGGCACAAGAATCTCAACTTGAGATATACTACTCTATTGAAAGATAAGTGGTTGTGGTTTAATGGTAAAATGGACGAAGCACGAATCAAAGAACTTGGTTGGGAAGACGACCCATTTGACGGCTTGAAAATTATGAAAAATGATATGCAGTTGTTTTTTAATGCAGATAAAGACTTACAAAAGTTAAATGCACAGGCTGAATATCAACAAATCTCAATCGATTTCCTAAAGAGATGTATGGAAAATATTACATGGAGACACCAAACCATTAAGAACACTATCGAATGGCGTAAATTCATGGCAGGCTCCTAATGCTCTATAAATCTTATTGTTGCATTTTATCAAAATATTTAAATCCACAAGAAGTGGATTATATTCATGGTTACGCAGCTAATCTACCAGTTAAAGACTCTAGAGTGGGTTTTGGTATGGATGCAGACAAAGATAGTGAACAATTCAGAGACCAAGGTGAAGGTGGTAATCTCAGTAGTACCATTAGACAATCTACTAATAAATGGATAGAACATAAAGAACCCGATTTTGACCAAGAACTAAAACAAAAAATTTTTGACGGAATGATTCAAGCGAATCAAATGAGTGGGTGGAATTATGAGATTAATGATATGGAAGGTTGGCAGTATACCACATATGACCATAATCCCGATTTACCTACAGGAGATTTTTATACATGGCATACAGACGCTGGGGTAGACCCATATCCCGATGGTCAAATAAGAAAAATATCTTGTTCGATACAACTATCTGACCCTGATGATTATGAAGGTGGACATTTTCAATGGATTGAATTTATAGATACTTTTAATAGATTGAAATTCAGACACGAATCAATTTCCCAAGATGAAATAGTTCAGACTGCTCCAATGAGTGGCAGAGAGTTAGGAAGTCTAATAGTATTTCCTTCATGGTTACACCACCAAGTTACTCCAGTAACAAGAGGAACAAGGAAGTCATTAGTTATTTGGAATACAGGATGGCCTCTCAAATAATTCTTAAGAAGGTCGATGAGGTCTTCATGCAAGTACAATGTGATGACGGACTTGCAAGAGACTTACACGATTTTTTCTCCTTCACTGTACCAAACGCAAAGTTTATGCCTTCCGTAAGGAATAGGTATTGGGACGGGAAGGTCAGACTCTTCAGCATAAAAACAAAGAGGATTTATATCGGGCTCCTTCCGTATGTAGACGAGTTCTGTAGGGAACGAGGGTATGATATAGAAGGTATAGGGGATATCATCGGTGAAAAAACACGAGAGCCCGAAGAGGATTTTATTAAACATTTAGGTCTTCCTTTTGAACCAAGAGATTACCAATTAGACGCATTTAGAACTGCAGTCCAGTACGGTAGACAATTATTACTTTCACCTACTGCAAGTGGAAAATCTTTAATTATATATTTACTCGCGAGATACTACAATAAGAAAACTATTATTATAGTTCCTACAACTTCTCTTGTAGAACAAATGGCAAAGGATTTTAAAGACTATGGATATGATGAAGAGATTTGTAAGATTTATTCAGGTAAACCTGTATTTGATTCAGACATTACTATTACAACATGGCAATCATTTAGTAAGGCTCCTAAAAAGGTCATGGAGAGTTTCGAAGTTGTCTTCGGAGATGAAGCACACTTATTCAAAGCAAATGTCCTCAAAGGAATCCTAGAAAAAATGAAATCAACTGCATTGAGATTTGGAACTACTGGAACACTTGACGGTTCTGAATGTCATAGACTACAACTTGAAGGTATGTTTGGCCCAGTTAAAAGAGTAGTCACTTCGAAAGAATTAATGGACGAAGGAACGATTGCAAATTTAGATATCGATTGTGTCATACTTCGTCATACTAAACAAAAGAAAATGTCATACCAAGAAGAGATGGATTACCTTGTTTCTAATGATGCAAGAAATATATTCTTAGTTAATCTTGTTAGAAGTTTAAAAGGTAATACATTAGTATTATTCCAGTTTGTTGAAAAGCACGGTGTAATACTTCATAGTATGATGTCTCAGACAAATATGGGTGGTAACTTACATTATGTGTATGGTGGAACAGACACAGAAGACAGAGAAGCTGTCAGAGAGATTGTAGAAAAGAATAAAGAAGATACTATCCTTGCATCATATGGAACTTTCTCTACTGGTGTAAACATTAAAAGAATCGACAATATTGTTTTTGCAAGTCCTTCTAAATCAAGAATACGAAACCTACAATCGATTGGTAGAGGTCTTCGTAAGGTAGAAGGCAAAGAAAAAATGAGATTATTTGATATTGCAGATGACTTGCAATATGATAATTATACTCTTCGTCACCTGAAAGACCGTATAAATATATACAACGAAGAAAATTTTTCATACGAGATAAAGCAGTTCGATTTAAATGACAAGTCCTAAAGATATAATTCCACAAAAATACGAAGTTTTGAAACTCAGAACAGGTGGTGACATAGTTGGAATGACTAGAAACACACAAGAAGGTATTGAAGTTACTTTACCTATGATATGCAGATTAGAAGCTGCAGATGTAAAAACAACTCTTGCAACTTTCTATCCATATGCACCATTATCATCAGACCCAAAAGTAACTATACCTCTTGATATGGTTACTCACAGAAATACATTAAACGAACAGTTTATCCCTTTTTATGATGAAGCTTCTTCTAGGTGGTTCGACATGGTTGAAAATAAAACTATTCCTTTGACAGGCGATAGGAAAGCAATTCATAGAGCATATCTAGATAGAATTATTGAAGACCTTATGTCAAGACCAATGACTAGAGCAGAAGAGCAAATGCTTCAAGAAATGGAAGAAGACGAATGGAACGCACAAGACGACGCCATGTATGAGTTCGAATCCAATCTTGTTGTACCAAAAGATAAGAAAAAAATTCATTAGGACTATAATCTTACTAAATAAATCAGTGTTATATAAGGGTATAACACATATTAATAATACTATAAGGAACCCATGACCACAGCAGTTATAAAACTTGCGAAGAGCATAGGGAATGAAATCGAAAACCTAAAGGAAACCGCTTTATTCAAGCAAACCCGTGAAGTCGTAGAATTTGTCGCACTACTATCTCTTCCAATACTATTACCATTTGGCATAATGTATCTAACTACATTAGGCTAAAGAGCTTGTCATGGCATTAAACGGAGATGTCATGAAAGATATAAAAGAATACTGGTTAAATGTGTGGGAGTTTGCAAAGGCAGAACCATTATGGGCTGCATTGTTCTTCTTCTGCGGATACTTAATCGGTCTCGTCTATTTTTAGAACACTAAATATAACATGAAAGAAAAATGGAAAAAGCTCTACTATAAAGAGTTCCATTTGGGACACATACTAGCATTTTTACTTATACTTGCGTCCCTGACATTTATGTCCTCTTGCTCGACAATAGAAATACTGGACGGACTATGCTACAATGATAGAGATGGTACATATGTATGCATGGAAGAGGAAGAAGAGTGAATGCTAGATATAAGTTCCCCTTGGGAACATAATCATTTTATCATAAAAATTCTCTATGACAAGAGGGTTTTGCTGAAAAAATTGAAAAAAATAAATACTAAAAAGCCTCTTACAATATAGAGATTTTCTAGTATAATATACACATGACTACTAAAAAAGACCCTAAAAAAGCAGAACACTATGTGAACAACAAAGAGTTCACTTTAGCAGTCTCCGAGTATAACAAAGCATGTAAACTCGCAGAATCCAAAGGCAAAACGCCACCTAGAATGACAGAATACATTGGTGAATGTATCTATAAAATTGCTACTCGATTATCGACTAGACCTAATTTTATCAACTACACATACCGAGACGAAATGATTTGTGATGCAATCGAGAATTGTATCCAATACATCGGTAATTTCAATACTGAAAAATCAAACAACGCGTTTGCATATGTAACCCAAATTTGTTATTATGCATTCCTTCGAAGGATACAAAAGGAGAAGAAACAAGTTTTCATTAAACAGAAGTCTATCGAAGAATCTAATATTACAATGGACGCATATACAACCATAGACGGTGAACATGACCCTAATCTTACAAACACTAATGTTGAGTGGATGCAAGAACATATGAATAGGGTTGAGTACGAACCACGAAAATCAAAAAGACAAAAGAAAGTAAAAGAGAACAGCTTAGAAAAATTTTCTGAATGACACTAAAAAGAATCCATGTAAATATGCATAAGATTCGTGCGAATAAAAAGCATGGAACTAATGAACCAGTGATTACGGTTAAAGAAGGTCGTAAGAACACATATGGTCATGAAGTGGAAATTCTTGGGCCGAGTAAAGTAATATACGGTGGAAACGATAAACCTATATTACCATGTGGTGCCAGAGTTGTAATTGAAACTAAATCAGAAGTTATCATAAAATGAAAATAGCAATACTTAATGACACACACGCAGGTGTCCGAGGTGACATGGTTCAAATGGCCAAATACCAAGGACGATTTTATACCGAAGTATTTTTCCCATATTTAATAGAACATGATATTAAACATATTCTACATTTGGGTGACTATTTTGATAGAAGAAAGTATATTAACTTCTCTTCTTTAAAGGCTAATCGTGAGCATTTTATTCAACCTATGTTGGATAATGATATCAAAATGGATTTGATTATTGGTAACCACGATACCTATTATAAGAACACTAATGAAGTTAATTCACCCGATTTACTATTATTCGAACATGATAATATCAATGTAATTACTGAACCCATAGTAAAAGACTATGACGGTTTAGATATTGCTTTGAGTCCTTGGATTAATAGTGACAATTATGCTGACTCAGTAGAATTTTTAACTACTGCATCTGCACCTATTTGTATGGGACACTTTGAATTTGAGGGTGCATTAATGATGCCTAATATGACATGTCAACATGGACTTGACCATTCATATGTAAGTAGATTTGAGAAAGTTTATAGTGGTCATTTCCACCAAAAATCTGCGTTTGCAAATATCGTTTATCTTGGGTCTCAAATGGAATTCACTTGGTCAGATTATGGAGACAACAAATACTTCCATATTTTTGATACTGAAACAAGAGATATGACACCAGTTCACAATCCAATTAAAATGTTTGAAAAGATTTTCTATGATGATACAAAGGAATCCTTTGAAACAATCAGCAATAAAGACTATAGTAATGTAAATGGTAAATTTACTAAAGTTATTGTAGTCAACAAAGACAATCCATATTGGTTTGATTCATTCCTAGATAAGATACATTCAGCTTCTCCATTACATTTACAAGTAGTAGATGATAATAAACATATGGATTTAATGGACGATTCAGATGTAGAGAATGTTGAAGACACATTAACAATTTTAAATAAGTATGTTGAAGGTATGGAGATACAAGGTAAGAAAAAGCCTCTTACCGATTTAATGACTTCGTTGTATAATGAAGCATTAGACGAACACACATATCTATGATAAAATTTAAAGAAGTAAGATATAAAAATTTACTATCATCGGGAAACAAGTTTACCACAATAAAACTTGACTCTCATCAAACTACTCTTATATTGGGTGAAAACGGTGCTGGTAAATCTACCCTTCTAGATGCATTATGTTATGCATTATATGGGCGTGGGTTTCGTAATCTAAAACGAGACCTTCTTATTAATTCAATAAATCTAAAAGAACTTGTAGTTGAACTTGATTTTACAATCGGGAAGAAACACTACAAAATAATCCGTGGCGCAAAACCAAATAAATTTGAAATTTGGTGTAATGACATTTTATTAAACCAAGATGCAAGTGTTAGGGATTACCAAGACCACTTAGAATCGAACATACTCAAAATGAGTTATCGTTCTTTTACTCAGGTGGCAATCCTTGGGTCAGCAAACTTTACTCCGTTTATGCAGTTAAGAGCAAAAGACAGAAGAAAGTTAGTAGAAGACCTATTGGATATCACTATTTTTACAACTATGATGCAGTTGTTGAGGAAACGAAAAAATAATCACTCAGTGGATATTAAAGAGAATCAACATGAAATTGCAATTCTTGAAGAAAGGATTAATGGTTTAAATTCGCAACTTGATGCACTCCGTGAGAATAGAGATGAAAAAATCTTTAAATTTGAAACAACCATTACTCAAACCCAAACCAATATCGACAAACTATTAGGAGAAGTTGATGAAAAGACGGAAGATGTGGTGGAGAAAACACGACTTATCAAGGATAAAGATTCTACAGAAGATAGACTCAAACAAACGCTTGAGTTGGAGAAACAACTGGAGACAGCTCGAAAGAAAGCAATTAAAGATATTGAATTCTACGAAAATAACGACAACTGTCCCACATGTAAACAGGGGTTAGATGAAGAACACAAGACAGCGCATATTCAAGAAAAATCTGCAAAGGCGACAGAAATCAAGGAAGCTTTGGGTTCTCTCGAAAGCCAAATCGATGAATGCCATGACAGAATCCAAGTCATCAACCGACTCCAAGAAGAAATCGAAGGAGTCCAACGAGAAATTGGATTAAGACAAACAGAAATCGTATCTAATCAGAAGTATATTGAAAAGTTAAGAAAAGAGATTGACGAACTTGAAAAGGAACAAGAAGGTAATACTGATGCACATACTCAAGTAGAGAAGTGTGAGGACGATTTACATACATTGTTAAAGAAGAAACAACATTTAGCTGACCACGGTCATTATCTAGAAATTGCAACTCTTCTTTTACGAGACCAAGGTGTTAAAGAAAAGATTATTAAACAGTATGTTCCTATAATGAATAAACTTATTAATAAGTATCTTGCACAATTAGAATTCTATGTTGGTTTTGAACTGGACGAGTCGTTTGACGAGACAATTAAATCTAGATTTAGAGATGTATTCAAATATGAAAACTTTTCTCAAGGTGAAAAAATGAGAATTGACCTTGCACTACTATTCACTTGGAGAGCAGTTGCAAGAATGAAGAACTCCGTGAATACAAACCTATTAGTATTAGACGAAGTGTTTGATAGTTCATTAGACGCAGCTGGAACAGACGAATTTATGAAAATGTTGAATACACTTACTGAAAAGACAAATGCATTCATTATATCTCATAAAGGTGACATATTATACGATAAATTTGAGAATGTTATTAAGTTCGAGAAGTATAAAAACTTTAGTCGTATCGCAGAATAGATAAATAGTATTATGAAATCATTTAGAGAACATTCACAGACTGGGAAGACTTTAGTTTTTTCTAGGAAACCTTTGGTAGAAGCTTCTATTCTTAAACCCGATTATGTTATAGGGCATAAGTTCTTATATAAGGGTGGAATAAAGGAAATGGATAACGAAGGTTTTAAACATGGTGATATCTTTACTGCAGTTAAACCTATCAAGAATGCAATCTTCATTGGTGACGAAGAAGGTGAAAACGAGAAGTGGTTACAAAGTGGGAAGAAAGTATTTCATATTAAAGGTGCATTAGGATATAAATCTGCATACTTTAACCATGTAAAAGAAAGTGGTGGTTATCCTAGTGGAGCTCAATGGGAAGAACTTATTATCTTTGAGTATAATAAACTCAATAATAAGAAAAATGATAAAGACATTACTAGAACGGCAGAGTCATTCCCTCTACACTTGGACATGGCAAAAGTCATTGCACAGAACTTTAATAAGAAACTAAAAGATAATGAATTAGTATCTACAGGTAAAGGTGGAATCCCCAATAAGATATCTTCTTTATATAAAGAAAGTGGTGCAAGTAATACTACACCTAAAACAGATATTGCTGGTGTATCATTCAAAGAGAAAATATCACTTAAGAAAGAAGGTGGTTCACAACTTATGTCAGGTGCAAAAGGTGAATCGATTGCAACTGTAAGAGCTGCATTAAGTAAAATGGGAGAAAATAAAAACTTTGCAAATGGTTTAATATCAGAAATGGAAACCAAAATGAGTTCTCTTCTTACAACTGAAACCGTTACCTCATTAAATAAAAGAACTAAAGACGGTGAAAGTGATGAAGCAACCTTAGACTTTCAACAGAAAGATAAAGACAATAAAGAACTATCTGCAATCTTAGAATCTTATATAAACAATAATACAAAAGTTAATGAATTGTTTAGTCAGAACATTGTATTAGAAGCATCAACAGGTAATGTCAAATTTAGTGAAGGTAAAGCAGCTGCAAACCTATTAGGTAAGTTTGATGCAAAAACTGGTGCAGTTGTAATAGAACCTATCACATCAATCAATGATAGTATCATTAAGAAGTATGCAAGTTCAGTAAAACCTTATGTTGCATTTAAGAAAGGTGGTGGTAATTCACCCGCTTATTCTGCAATGAGAATGAGTTTAAAGGAAGATTTTGGTATAGACAGTATATCAACTATATTAATCAATGAACTTAAAACAATGGACGGTTATGAAACTTTACTTACAGAGGATTATCTAGATGAGAACTTCTTAAGTCAGCTAAAGAAAGCTGGTAACTGGGCAAAAGAATTGGGTTCTAAGACTTGGAACAAATTTCAACAAGTAATTAAAAAGGTATTAGACAATATCAAAAAAGCTCTAAGTAAGATAGCAAAAATGGGTAAAAGAATGTTTGAAGCAGTTATGTCATTCTTTAATGTCGAGATAAGTCTTACTAGAGGAATAGTAACAGAAGTAACTTTATAAAATGCATAAATTGATAGAAGAGGCCTCTAAGGTCTTAAGAGAACCTACAGACGAATTTGATTTCGAAAATCCACCCGAAGACCCTATAGAAGTAGAGAAGAACTTAAGTGAACTTATGGAACACTATGGTGGTATTGGATTATCTGCAAATCAATTAGGTTTAAACTATAGAGTTTTTGTAATGAGAACTGCAGATAGTGGTATCAAAGCATTCTTTAATCCTGAAATTACAAAATTATCTCAAGAGACAGAAATGATGAAAGAAGGGTGCCTTTCTTTCCCCGATATATACTTAATGATAAAAAGACCTAAAGCTATTGAATTTGAATATTCAGATGCAGAAGGTGAAAGACATACATTACATTTAGAAGGTATAGGTGCAAGATGTGTTCAACATGAACTAGACCATTTAAATGGAATTATATTTTTGCAAAGAGCCTCTCAGTTAAAAATAGAAAGAGCTCTAAAAGCAAGACCAAAAGAGAGAAGAAAACGATTAGATTATGAGCGCAGAATGGAAATTGCTAGACAACTCCAAAGTCTACAATCACAAAGTGATTCCGATACTGACGAAGGAACAGTGCAAGAACCTAATAAGGTGGCACAACAGTCATAGGCATTTAGAAACAGTTGGGTCTCCAACAGACTATGCTGGTATCAGGAAACTTCATATTAAGAATGAGGGCATTCGCCAATATTTCCAAATAGTAGAAAATCATTGCATATCTGAAATCTATAAAGCAACTGGTAAAGTCTTTCATACAGAAATGGCAAGTTTGTGTCGTTGGCACAATGGTGGAGTCCAAAA
>CEUI01015055.1_pt1 | contig 19924 bp, 27 predicted proteins | sample 531411 | NCBI WGS metagenome assembly CEUI01 (sample SAMEA2622841, study PRJEB7988) | marine metagenome | isolation source: saline water (ENVO:00002010), including
AGAGATGTTCTTGCTGACCAAATGTATGGTGATTGGTTGGATATGCCCGGCCCTTGTGGGTAAATCAAGCCTTGACAATGACTACGGCTTTTTGAGATAATATAAACATGACAGAGACTTTAAAAACCCAAAAAGATAACCTTGCTAAACTAATGGCAGGGGAAAATCTTACCATAGTGCATAGGAGAACTCCTACTGCATATTTCGATTTAAAGAACAGATTACTTTGTTGTCCTATATTTAAGGACGACATTTCCTCAGAACTTTATGACTTGTTTATGGGTCATGAGGTTGGTCATGCGTTATGGACGCCATTTGAAGGTGTTCACTCGGCAGTGACTAAAAACAGAACTCTTAAAGGATATCTTAATGTTGTTGAAGATGTCAGAATTGAGAAAAATATTAGAAACAAATATCAAGGATTAAGAAGGTCTTTCTTCACTGCATATAATGAGTTGATGGAAATGGACTTCTTTGGTGTTAAAGGTAGAGACCTTAATAAAGAGTTATCCTTGATTGATAAAATTAACCTTATTACTAAATGTGGTTCAAGAATTCAAATCAAACTTTCAAAAGAAGAACAGGTCTTTTTAGACTGGGCCGAAAGGTGTGAAACTTGGGAAGAGGTTGAAGAATGTGCCACTGCAATATATGAGTGGTCAAAAGAAAACGAAACAAGAACCGAAGTTGATGAGTCTTTAGTTCCTCAAATGTTTGACATTGGTGATGAGGAAGAAGGTGAAGACGAAGAAGACGATATGGAAGAATTGTCTTGGGGTGAGTCAGAAGAATCAGAAGAAGAAGGTGACGGTGCTAAAGGTGAAGAGTCAGAAGAAGAGAAAGATTCTCTTCCCGATTTAGACGAAGAAAAATCAGAAGAGTCAACTGGTGACTCTAAAGAATCAGAAGAAGATTCAGAAGGTGAAGACGAGACTGATGATAAAAAGACTACTGGTGGTGAGACTTCTACTGGAAGACCCGAAGATTATGATGACGAAGACGGTGCAAGAGAATCTATTACAGAGCATAATGCACATAACAATGAAGAGAAATTCGTTTCAGATACTAACATAGTTAAAACTCAAATCAAACTAAAAGAGAAAAACTTCGATAAGTTCACAAAGGAAATTATCTATCCTTATAAAAATGTCATAAACGATTTTAAAGTTTACTTCGAACAAGCAAGAAGCAACTCTTACTATGAAAAGAAAATAGACGGTTCTATAAGAAGAGCTGCTCACTCTATGAAAAAATTAGAGTCAAAGAACAAAGCCATTGTTAATCACATGGCAAAAGAATTTGAAATGAAACAAACTGCACTTGCGTCTAGACATGCATTTACTGGAAAAACTGGTAAATTAGATATGAATAGACTTGCAAAATATCAGATTGTTGAAGATGTATTTAAGAGAGTTACTTATTTGCCAGACGGTAAAAACCACGGTGTTAACATTTTGCTTGACTGGAGTGGTTCTATTTCTAGGGAAGTTAGAGACTTAATGGAACAGTCAGTCATTCTTACAATGTTCTGCAGAAAAGTTGGTATTCCTCACAGAGTTTATCTCTTTTCAGACGCTATGCCTAAAGATGGTGAAGACGACTACTATAGAAACTGCCCCCCAAGATTGATTGAGATTTTCAGTAATGAAATGAATTCAAAAGAATACAAAGCAAACTTCCAAAACATGATGTCTATTTGGAATAGCTATTTCAGTGAAAGAATGGCATGGAGTGGAAGACACCTTGATAAAAATATTGAAAACTGGAATAACTGGTTTGACCAAGAAGAACCTCTTGTGAATGAAGGTGGTTGGGTTGAGTTTCCCGAAGATATTTATCCCGAAAACAAATACAGATTAGGTGGTACACCACTTGACGCTGGATTGGTAGCAATGAGAGGATTACTTCCAAAATTCAACAAAGCTTACGGAGTTGAGAAATCAATTTTAACAGTAATCACAGATGGTTATTCTCACACAGCAGATATCTTAAACATGTCTGAGGAAGAAGCTGCTGAACAAAAAGAACAATTAGTGGGTGAAGAGAGAGAATGGGATGTAGCAAAATGCAGAGAAATCATTGACCCGATAAATGGCAGAGTTTATGATTACAAACCTAATTCAAGATATGGTGGTGGTGATTTCAAATCAACTCAAAATCTTTTAGACTGGTTAACTCAAACAACTGGTGTGACGGTTACTGGATACTTTGTTTGTGGAAAGAAAGCAGACTTAAGTAATCTTGTTTACACACTTAATGAAGACATAGGATATGTTCCTAGTGAGAAGGTAGATTCCATGTGGAGAGAAGCTAGAAAAGAGGGAGTGGTAGTAGAGGCAAAAGGATACAATAAGTTATTCATGACAGCTGCTTCAGCACTTGGAACAGATGGTGAAGATACTTTAGACGATGAATTGATAGGTGGAAAGAAATCTACAATCATGTCAAGATTTAAAAAGAACCAAAGAGCAAAATCAACTTCTAGGTTCTTGACTAATGAGTTTATTAAGGAGATAGCATAATGGCTGATAAAATAAAAGTAGACGACATTACATTTGATGTCGAAGAATATTTTGAAGTCCTAGAGAACTTAAGAAGTTCGGGAAAGATTAATATGTTTGGAGCTCCAAGGTGGTTGCAAGACAACTTTGGATTGGATAGAAAACAAGCACAATTAGTGTTTACAAAATGGACGGAGACATTCAATGCCACATCTTAAAGTAGACCCTGCGTACTACGAGAGGATTCCCACAGCGGATTACTCTAAGTTCGCTGACGCAATCAATGATGTTGGGCCAAGTCCTTGTGTTTTTCACAAGTGCGAGCACTTCGACCATTGTAGAGACGAAAAAGTAGAATGTTTTGCATTTAGAGCTTGGGTGAATAACGGTGAGAAGTATTTAACTCAGAAAAATGCAAAAGGTGAGATAAAATGCCTCAAAAAAATAGGAAGATTACTTGAACCAGTTAAATAATGGCCTTGACAATGCCTATGGCTTTTTGAGATAATATACACATGATGAGAAATAAGGAGACTATATGAGTGAAAAAACGATTGTCGTAAATGGTAAAGATTTTACCATAACGCCCGATAAGGGTGAAATTATTGATGCACTGATAAGTGCATATCCTAATCAAACCTCTTTCACGAGGGCGGAGATTAAAGAAGCAACTGATGGATATCTTCCATATTGGATTAAATCCTCTAGGTTCCCATTTAAAGAATCTAATCCCAATGGTGCGGGAGTTGTCTTTAACCTTGGTCAAGTGATTGAAGGTTATAATGGTGGTTATTCTCACGGTGGTGAAACACCAGTGAAAATCATTCCAGTACCAGCTCAGGCAGAACCTAAAAACATGCCTGTTGCAGCTGCAACTGAGAGTGTTAATCTTCTCGATGAGAAAGTTAAAATCATTCCCGAAAAAATGTCGAATTATGTTCCTTTTGGACACTTTAAAGATGTCAAGAACATAATCAAATCCAAAATCTTTTTCCCAGTTTTCGTAACTGGTTTGAGTGGTAACGGTAAAACCTTGATGGTTGAACAAGTTTGTGCTCAATTAAAAAGAGAACTTTACAGGGTCAATATTACCATTGAAACTGATGAAGATGATTTAATGGGTGGACATTCTCTTGTGAATGGAAACATTGTTTTCAGAGAAGGCCCAGTTATCAAAGCAATGAGGAAAGGAGCAGTCCTTCTTCTTGACGAAGTTGACTTGGGTTCTAACAAGTTGATGTGTTTACAATCAGTCCTTGAAGGTAAAGGTTACCTAATCAAGAAAACTGGTGAGTGGGTGACGCCTTCAAAAGGTTTCACAATTCTTGCAACTGCAAATACTAAAGGACAAGGTTCCGAAGATGGAAAGTTCATAGGAACTCAAATCATGAATGAAGCCATGTTGGAAAGGTTTGCAATCACAATGGGTCAAGAATATCCTCCAGTGAAAACTGAAAGGTCAATTCTTAAAAAAGAAATGGCATTGACTGGTGATGTTGATGATGAGTTTTGTGAGAAACTTGTTGACTGGGCTGATATAATCAGAAAGACTTTCTACGAAGGTGGGATTGATGATGTTGTTACTACTAGAAGGTTGGTTCACATTGTGAATGCTTTCAGAATGTTTGGTGACAAACTCAAGTCAATCGAAATGTGCATTTCAAGGTTTGATGAAGAGACAAGGAATTCTATCCTTGACCTCTACACCAAGGTTGACGCTGGAGTTAATCCTCTAGAAGAGGAAGAAACTTCGGAAGATGGACTGGAAGAAACACCAGTTGAGGAGTCAGATGAGTATGACTACTAATCTAAAACAAAACGAATTTACGGTGGTCACCATGACCACCGATTCTTATCATAGGAAGATATTGAAAGACGGTATTAACTTAATGCCTATTGGTCAAAGGAACAATGTTCAGGCGTCCCTTATAGGTGGTGTTGAACCTTCTAAGGCACAATCGATTATTGCAGCTATGTTAAGGGGTGAGGATATTGGTGAAATATCTCTTGCACATAGTGATGAATCTTTAGACGGTGGACATAGGTCTAGGTCTATTGTTGGATTTATAGAGGGTGACTTCCCGCTTCATAAATCTTCACCATATGGTGAATTGTATTTTCCCCAGTTAAATGATGATGTAAAAGAATTTTTCTTAAATTATAATCTGAGGATTACAGATTTCTATGAACTGGAAGGAAGGGAAATTGGTAAACAGTTTATTCAGTTTAATACCACTACTCCACCAGTTTTTGCTGAGAAAATGAATTCATATGGTTATGAAGGTTCTATAGTAAACCTTAGAGAAAAGGTTAAGGTATGTGATTATAGTCTTGAACCAAAAGTAGAAGGTTACGAAGGTATAGTCGATAATGTTATTCCTTACTTTAAAGAATACGCTGGTTACAAAGATACTAGAATGAAATATCTAGAACAAATGTTGGAATCAGTCACACTTCATCATACTGGTAATATTGCAATTAAAGAAAAAGATATTGTGGAATATCTTGATACTGCTTCCGAAAAGGAAATTATTGCAGCTGAGAAAGCGGTTGACGCTGAGTATGAGTTCTATAAGAATATAGCGATTTATTGGAAAATTTACAAAGGGTATAAACCTACTATAATGGATTTTGGTATTTTGAGGAATCTTTACTTCACATTACCTAAAGGATTTAAGATTGAGAATTATGAAAACTTTGTTAAAGAGTTTTTAAATAATCTAAATTATTTTTATACTTCAAATGAGAAAGAACCGTTTGTTGATGAAAACGGTGATTTAGTAGACGGTAGATACAATATGGTAACTTCTGCTTTCAAATCTTATGTTAAGAAGGTAGATTCAGAAGCAAAAACCGTACAGGCAAGAGAGTGGTTAGAACCATTAATCCCAGCTGTAATTACTAAAGACTCATTAAGAAGTTTTTCTAAAGACGATTTATTGAAAAGGTGGACGGAAGTTGGTGAAACATGTGAAGTCACTGGTGACTCAATACCATTTCAATCAGTAGTTGGTGCTCATATTATCCCACATTCACAAGGTGGTAAAACCGTTTATGGTAATTTAATGGTTACAACCAAGTTCCATAATCAAAGAATGGGAACCATGAATGCAATGGAATATAAAAGGGCATTTCTAGCAGAAAACCCTATTGCAGAAAAAGGATAAGGGTAGTATAATGAAATCAATGGCTGGAATTAACTACAAATACAACGAGAAGGAACTGTTAAACGAATTCAAGAAGTATGTAGATAAGACCTATGAACAACACTATTCCAAGGATAAGTTTCAGGCAACTGAATTTATCATGGACGGTGGTCATGGTGAGGGATTTTGTATAGGGAATATCCTCAAGTATGCACAACGATACGGTAAAAAAGACGGTTGGAATCGTGCAGACTTGTTTAAGGTTATTCATTACGGATTCCTTGCTTTATATAATCACGACACACACATAAAGGAGGCTGAGAGTGATGAAAATTAGTAATGACACGAGAAACATATTAAAAAATTTCTCAACTATTAATTCGGGTATCCGAGTTAAAACTGGAAACAAGGTTGAAACCATTTCCAATATGAAAAATATACTTGCAGTGGCAACGGTAGACGAATCGTTCCCTCAAGATTTTAGTATATATAACTTGCCTGAATTTTTGGGTGCAACTTCTTTGTTGTCTGACCCCGAATTCACATTTGGAGATGCAAGTTTAACAGTTGCAGATGACAATTCAAGTCTTGCATATTTCTATGCAAGTGAAGGAATGGTTACTGCTCCCGAAAAAATGATTACAATGCCTGATGCAGAAATCAACATTGATATCAGTTCAACACTTCTTTCTGAATTACAGAAAGCTGCAAGTGTTCTTGGAGTGAATGATTTAATTCTATCCAGTGACGGTACTACAATCAAATTGGAAGTTACCGATAAGAAGAATCCAACTTCAAATACATTCTCTAGAATTGTAGGTGAAGGAACTGGTGCAACATACACAATGAACTTTAAGATTGAGAACCTTAAAGTGTTAGACGGAAACTATTCAGTTTCAGTATCTTCTAAAGGAATATCTCATTTCAAAAATACAGATATCGATTTAGAATATTTTATCGCGTTGGAGCCAGACAGCAATTACAATGCTTAGACTAAATACAAGTGTGAGTATTGTGCCAGTCTCTACAATGCACACGGGAGTTATTCAATCTCATCAATCTTCAAGGGTGAATAACACTGTAGACTCGGCGGGGGGTTTACTTCTATGACGAAACATACTGACTTCCATTCGGGTAAAAGAAAGTTTATCAAAGGTAAACTTCCACTCGAAAGGAAGTTAGACGGTTTTGATTTTAACAAAACCAAAGAACACAATATCAATACTAACTTCTTAACAAAACTTGAGAGTGAAAGAAAAGAATACAAACCTGCTTATATCAAAACGGTAAAAAAACATCTCAAGTATTTACATGAAGGAAAAATGAAAACTAAAATATCAAAGATTATTAGGCACCACAAAACCAAGACTAAAGAAGAGTGTATTGATAAATTACAGAAAATATTATTATGAATCAAGAATATCTATTTGTAGAGAAGTATAGACCTCAAACAATCGAGGATACCATACTTCCTGTAGGGATTAAAACCACATTCCAAGACTTTGTAAAACAGGGTGAGATACCTAACTTGATGTTGTGTGGTTCTGCTGGTGTAGGCAAAACAACGGTTGCTAAGGCACTTTGCAACGAGCTAGGAGCCGATTTTATCGTTATTAATGGTTCTGATGAGGGAAGACTCATAGATACTCTTAGAACGAAGATAAAGAACTTTGCTTCTACTGTTTCATTGTCTGATTCACCAAAAGTTGTTATACTGGACGAGGCGGATTACATATCTGCTGACTCAGTCCAACCAGCATTGAGAAACTTTATAGAAGAGTTCTCTTCAAACTGTAGATTCATATTCACATGTAATTATAAGAATAGGATTATTCCACCATTACATTCTAGAACTACAGTTATAGATTTTACCATGACACCCGATGAGAAACAAAGACTTGCTTCAGTGTTTCTTGCAAGACTCATGGAAATATGTACTACAGAAGGAATTAAATTTGACCAAAAGGTTCTAGTAGAACTGGTTATAAAATTCTTTCCCGATTTTAGAAGGTGTATCAATGAGGTTCAAAGATACGGTGTTAGTGGTGAAATTGATAGTGGTCTTCTAACCACACTCAATGAAGAAAAGCTGACACCTCTTATTGATATGTTAAAAGACAAAAACTGGACTGGTATGAGAAAATGGGTTGGTAAAAACTCAGATAATGATTTCAATACATTGTATCGTAAACTGTTCAATGCATTGGAGTTGAGATTAGAACCAACTTCTATTCCAGCTGCAGTTTTGTTTATTGCAGATTATCAATATAAGTCTGCATTTGCAATGGATAGTGAAATCAATTTCGTTGCATGTTTAACTGAAATAATGTCGGAGTGCAAATTCAAGTGATGACTCAATATGACGAAAGGGTACAGAGGCAACGAGATAAGCTTGAGGCTGAAGAATGGGCTAAAGGTGTTAAGTGGATTCATGTTCATAGATTAAAATCTATGTGGTATGACGATAGACCACAAGATACAGACGATGGTTCTGTAACAGATACCATGTATAATAGCGGTCTTATTGTCAGAACTAGAGATGGAAAACATATCCATACATTCGGAGAAGCTCTTAAAGGGGACGACCTAGTTTATGAGTGGGGTCGTTATAACCCAAATGGTTAAAAAAACCAATCCATTTGATTTCGTAAAATCAGTTTCCTATACCAAGGAAGATATCATGGTTGATGATGTTGCTGAAAAACACTATCAACCGTTCCTAGCAAACAAAGCATTATCTTATCACCAAGATTCTGTTTTCCTTACTAATGAAATGAATGTCAGACATGGAGTAGACAACCGTCTTCAATACATGTTTTTCCTAAATACTCTTAGAAAAAGACAAAGATTTTCACAGTGGTCAAAACCATATATTAGTAAGAAAATCGATACTGTAAAAGAATATTATCAGATTAGTACAAAAGAGGCAAAAGACTATTATGAATTACTTTCTGATAAGCAGTTACGAGAATTGAAAGACAGAATGAAAACTGGTGGTAAGGATAATGGATAGTCAAGAAGACATAGTAAAGGACTTAGTTGAAGTCACATTTCCCGAAAAAGACGATTTCCTTAAGATAAGGGAAACACTTTCACGCATAGGTGTTGCCTCCCGAAGAGAACAAGAACTCTTTCAATCTTGTCATATATTACACAAACGCGGTAAATACTACATTACCCATTTCAAAGAACTATTTAAACTAGACGGTAAACCGACTAACATTGATGAGTCCGATATAGGACGAAGAAACACGATAGTATCACTGTTAGAACAATGGAATCTAGTTTCTGTAGTTATTCCACAACAAATAGCTGAACCAAGAGCTCCGCTTTCACAGATAAAAATCATTCCATTCAAAGAAAAAAACGAGTGGAAACTGACCACTAAATACTCAATCGGTAGTAATAATACCTAAATATACCTACGAATGACATTAATGGTCTTTCGAAGGAGTAAATATGTTAGAATTCCTACAATGGATTATAGCATGGATACAAGTGATTCCTTGGTTAGTTATGGGTGCATCATTAATTGCAGCCTTAACACCTACACCAGTCGATGACGGCTTGGTGAAAAAATGCTACAAAGTTCTAGACTGGGTTGCAATAAATGTTGGTAAAGCTAAGGACTAAATAAGATAGTAATATTATTAATTAATTAATTGAGGATTATATTATGGAAACTTCAAGTATAGTAATACTGATAGTAATTGCAGTAGTTGGGTTCCTTGCATGGAAAGAAACCAAAAAGGATAAAGAAGCAGCTGCTTCTAAACCTGCTCCCGTAGCGGACAAAAACAATAATGGTGTTGTTTCTAAAGCAGAACTTAATAAGTTAACAAAAGTCCAGTTATTTGATTATGCAGAGAAAAACTCTCTAAAAGTCAAAAAAAGTGGTACTAAGGCTGCAGTCGTGAATGAAATTTGGTCTCAGCAGAGATAGTCTTATTTACGGAACATAAAAAGGGTGCTTCGGCACCCTTTTTTTATGCTTTCCGAAAGTCGAAATCATAAATACTTGCATGGATATATTAACATTTTTGAGTGAGGTTGGAGTTCCTATAGGGAGTGCTGTAATAATGGCATTCTTTATATTCTTGACTTTAAAGTATATTTTAGAGTCAGTAGTAGGACAAGTGAACGGTCTAGCCAACATAATAGGTGGTTTAGAGAATCGTGTTCGAATGATGAACAACGAAATGATAAAGATTGACCTATTAATCTCTTCAGCTCTTGATTTGAAACCTGATGTAGAAAGGATTGCAAGAGCAGAGAATTTTATAGAGGACGAGAAAATAGACTCTCGTAGAGATTAGTGGAAAAAATCGCTCAACTTATTGCTGAATTCGGGTTTCCCGTTGTTCTTGCATTAGGTATGGGGTATTTCATTTTTTTCGTATGGAAGTTCGTCACACAAACTCTAAAACCCGCGTTAGGCAAGTCAAACACAGAATTAATTAGACTTATTGACCAAATAAGAATGTTAGATAATGACCTTATTCGTTTGCAATCTAAGGTTGATACCGTTATAACATATAAAGAACAAGTGGAAATCTTAGAAGATGCAGAAGAAAAAAAGGCCTTAGAGGAAAAGAATGACGGAAAAAAGAAAAGAAAGTAAAATCGAATTAACAGCTTTATTAATACTATTCGTTATTGCAATGTTTGGTTTATCACCAAATGTTTATGCAGACGAAATAGTTCATAAATTTAAAAACCCTAGCTTCTCAGGAGTAGGAACTGGGGCTCACTATCTTACTATTGAGAATCAAGAGTTCTCAAGAAAAAAGACGATTGAAGATGCATTGGAAGCTGCAAGAAAAGCTGCTGAAAGAGAAGCAGATAATACTACGCTTGCAAAGTTCATTAGGAACCTAGAAAGCAGAATCTACGCACAATTTGCGAAACAATTAGTAGAGAGTATGTTCTCTAATGATAACCCTGCTGGATTTGGGTCATTTATACTTGAAGGTAATACGATTACTTGGGAGTTAGTAACAGATGACGCAGGTGCAGAGTTTATCAGATTAACAATCGTCGCTGAAGACGGGACTGAAACTATAGTTGAAATTCCAGTTGGAACAGGAAACTTTGGTCAAGACCCTGATACAGGCGGAGGCGATGGAGGCTCTTAATGGTACGAGCTTTAATTGCAACTCTTATACTCAGTGTAATAAGTGGGTGTGCATCAATTCCAAAATGGAGTGATAATCCACAAGACTGTAGTAGATGGAATGAAGGATTCCATAAAGATTTATATACTGGCGTAAAGAAACAGTTCGCTCGTAAATACATCTGTGTGGAAAACCCCGAAGTAGTCAATCTACCAGCTTACATTGAATTATTAAATTTACCACCAGCAAAAGAAAAACCAATAGTTGCTGTTTATCAGTTTCAAGATAAAACTGGTCAGAGAAAATCAGTAACTAACATTGCAAGTTTCTCTACTGCAGTGACCCAAGGTGCAACTGAAATGGTTATAGACGCACTTAAAACTGCTGGAGGTGGGACATGGTTCCGTGTCGTTGAAAGAAACGGTATAGACCATTTAGTCCGAGAAAGACAAATTATTCGTTCTGCAAGGACAGACTATGCAAAGAAGACTGAACAAGAAGACGAAGGAATACAACCACTCTTATTCGCTGGTATTATTATTGAGGGTGGTATAATTGGTTATGATTCTAATATCTTAACGGGTGGACGAGGCGCACGGACACTTGGTATAGGTTTTAGTAGACAGTATCGACAAGACGCTGTCACAATCTCTATGAGGGCTGTTTCAGTTCTTACTGGAGAGGTTTTATTAAATGTCCAAACTCGAAAGACGATATTGAGTTATGGTTCTGGCGGTGATGTTTTTAGATTCATCGAAGAAGGAACACAACTTGTGGAAATCGAGGACGGAGTGGGAAATAATGAATCAGTGACTTACGCAACACGGTCGGCTATTGAAGCTGCAGTGTTGGAAATAGTATACCAAGGACACGATAGAGGTTTTTGGGTTATAGAGGGGTATAACGAAAATGATAAAGAAATTAATTAGTTTAAGCATAATCGCTTTACTGTCGACAAATATTCTTTTCGCACAAGCCACTGATGATAACGAAATTAAAATTGAGCAAGAGGGTGATACACTTAAATTATACATCGACCAAATAGGTTTTGGTAACAAAATCGGTGGAGATGATGCAAGTGGTGGTTCACTAACAAATATGACTATTGAAGGTTCTGGCCTTGAGTTCGATTTAGATTTTACTGGTAATCAAAATATTTTGTTCGGGCCAATAGAAGGTGACGACTTATACATTAAGTTGGACTTTACTGGAGACTCAAATGAAATAGATTGGAATATCGGTTACATTGGTAGTGCAGATGACGGCAACATAAATTTTGATGTTACTGGAGACAGTAATGAATTTGATTTAGATTTAGGATATGTAGCCTCAGCTGAAAGATTAAACGCTGATTTAGTATTAATCGGTGATTCGAATATTTTTGATGTTGATTGGGAATCTGATGACTTAACATGGGATTTTGAAATTACTGGAGATTCTAATAACATTAACACCTTACAAAAAGATGGAGAGCAATCATTGACCTTCACATTAACAGGTGATAGTGCAGATGTTGATATTCAACAGTTATCAGGAACTTGTGCAAATGGTGCTGGGAACAGTTGTTCTTCGCCAGATGCAATAATCTTATTAGAAATTGAAAGTGATAACGCAGTTATTCAAATCAATCAGAAAGACGCAGCTAACGATTCTTAGTTTTATGTTCATCAGTGGGGTCGGTTATGCCGACTCCATTGGAGACATAGTAGAATCTACTGGTGTTGGTCAGATTGTAAGAAACAATGAAGCCACACAACAGAGTGTTGGTTATGCAATAGAACTATATGATGTTGCAGAGACCGTCAATGGTCGAATGAAAATAGAGTTCTTGGATTCAGAAGAACTCGATTTAATAGAACACACAGAAGTATACATTGATGAAGTATACTATGACCCGAACCCTTCACTATCAAAAATGTCATTACGAATGGTTCAAGGCACCGCCCGTTTTGCTTCGGGCAAGGGAAACCGAATAAAGAAAGCAAACATAGACATTTCAACGCCGACAGCACAAATCGCTATCAACGGCACAGATTTCACAACAACTATTGACGAACTCGGGCGAACATTAGTTATTCTGCTTCCCGATGAAGACGGAGTTACACCTTCGGGAGAAATTGTAGTATCAAATGCAGCTGGTGAGGTTACTCTCAATCAAGCTTATCAGGCAACTATGGTATCTACAGTAGAAACACCACCTACAGGCTCAGTAGTAATACAGAACTTAACAACATCTATGATAGACAATATGTTCATTGTATCACCGCCTCAGGAGGTACAGCAGGCCGTAGAAGAGCAAGCTAGAGAAGATATGAATGAAGACACTGGTGTACTAGATGTAGATTTCTTGGAATTTAACGAATTAGAAAAAGATTATGATGACTATGCAGAAGACCCTGATTATGACGCCCGTGGAAACCGACTAGATATAGACTACTTAGATGTTGACTTCCTCACAGATGTTTTAGATGTAGTAGAAGAATTAACAAAGACTACTGCAAAATTTAAAGATAGACAATCTTCAGCAGGCGGAGGTGCAAAATTAGATGGTGCAACATGGGGATTTAATAAAGACTCACAATTTAATATCTTTGAAGAAGATGGAAATCTAGTCTTTTTTAGAGATGTAAACGGAGTTATCGAGATTATAATTGCAAATGGTAATTCAGGATTCTTGGATTTAAGAGTTGGAGATTACGAAGGTATCATAGAATTTGGTAGTGGAGACCCAGCTATACAGATTATAATCAACCAAAATAACTAAATACTAATATGAATAAATTTTTTGAATGGCACGAAAAAATGTGCTGGAAATACATAGACAAATATAAGCTTACAAATTACCAAGCATTATGGGTTGCATGGGCAGAAGGATTAATTCTAGGACTACTACTATGGTGGATTTTTTGAGGAAAGTTAAAGAAAAGTTTAATAGACTTGATGCATTTATAGTTACACTTTTTGGTGCAATGGTTCTAATGTTTTCTTGTTCTGTTATTGCAGGCCCAAGTGACGATAATCATATTCATGTAGAACAAGTAAACACAACCAGTGACGATTTCGATTTATCTATTGACCAATATGGTTACGGAAATCTAATTCGATTTTCTTTCGGGCATAATGACAATACCGTTGATTTACTTCAATCAGGTAACAACATGTATATTGGATATACAGATGCATGGGGTTCAGGTTATAACTGGGGTGGAGATTTAGACGGACATGATAATGATGTTGAAGTTCGACAAAAATGTTCTACTGGAAGTTGTAATGATACAGACTTTCAATTTCATATATGGGGTGATTACAACAAAGTAGTATTTGGTCAAGGGTATGAAAATAACAACAGTCTTTCACCAAACTGGAATTATGACGGTAATGAGCCAGGCGGTAACTTCGTAAGATTAGATATTCACGGAAACGAAAACAAGTTCAAAGGGAGTCAAAAACAAGACTCAAGTTCAGTCAATCATACTATGACTTGGAACATATACGGTGATGAGAATGATGTCTATTCAAAACAAATGCAGAACGGTGACAAAACATTAACTGCAACAATCTATAATGATTATAATAATGTTTCAACTGTTCAAAAAAATAACGGTGAACATACAGCTACCATAATTCTTAATGGTACATATGGAACTACTTTGAACCTTTCACAATCAGGAAATACAACACAAACATATTCTCTTTCTCAGAACTGTCAAACCGTTGGTGGTTGCACAGTTAATGTAACTCAGAACTAAAATGTACTCTTGGAAAACAGTCTTAGTGACCATTGCGTTACTATTCGGACTTAAAGTATGGAATCCCTACTTAATAGAAAATGTCACATGGTCGTGGTTTGACTTTCTACACCAACAAAAAGAAATAGAAAAAGTAGAAGACATAGTTCTAGTAGATATTGACGAGAAGTCATTACAAGAGTATGGTCAGTACCCATGGCCGAGAAATATCTATGCAGACATAATGTTGGAATCACATTATACCAACACTCATGTATTCACACAATTATTTAAAGAACCTGATAGGTTTTCAGGAGACGAAGCTTTTGCCGAGGGCTTAGTTAATCGGTTATCCATTTTATCAGCAGCCCCAACAATTCAATTAGATGAAGGTTCTGCACCATATGTAAGAACTTCGGTGTTTGGTGGTGGAGATATAAAAGACCATATATGGAACTTTTCAGGAATTGCTTCCCCAGTGGGCGTGTTAAAGCAAAACGCATATGGGTCAGGCGTAACGGCCACAACTCCAGCTATCAGCGGAACACCAAACTTTGACGGGACTATTCGTTCTGCACCATTAATAGTATCTGCAAATGATGTTGTATATCCTTCGGTTGCATTAGAGGTTCTTCGTGCATTCGGAGACCATAAGAATTATCAAACAAGAGTTACGGAAGAAGCTGGAATCGAGTGGATTCGTATGGGTAGACAAGCTCCCATAGAAACAACTTCTACTGCAGATGTTCAGATTGGATACTGGTTCGACTTTGAACGAATATCTGCAGTTGATTTACCAAACTCAGACCTTGAAGGTAAGATACTGATTTGGGGATTAACGGCAGAGGGACTTAATAATCCAGTTTCAACCCCAGTGGGTGTAATGTATCCTCATACAGTTCAAGCCTCAATCCTCCAAACCGTTTTGCAAGAAGTTCGAATACAACAATCCTACTATCTTGAATTCTTGTCTCTCGCTCTTCTTCTGTTAGTCCTTCTAGGAATAATGGCAATGGTTTACACACTTCCCACAGCCGTTGCGGGGATAGGGAGTCTAATTTTCGTTGGATTTCAGGTGGGTGGGTCTCTCTATTGGTGGTCTTCATCTCTCGTTCTTTTCGATACTTTCTACTCATCGATTGCCTCCATGATTGTTTTCGGTCACGCTTCCTTCAACAAATACTATAAGACCTATCAACTCAAAGAACAAATTAAGAAGCAGTTCCAAAAATATTTATCTCCTGACATGATTGAAGAACTACAGAAAAATCCTGATTTATTGAGACTTGGTGGAGATAGAAGGGAAATGTCATTCTTATTCGCTGATATAGTTGGGTTCACTCCAATATCAGAAGCTTATATGAAAAGAGACGACCCCGAAGGATTGGTATTACTCATTAATAGATTCCTAGACGGTATGACTAAAATTGTATTAGATAACGGTGGAACTATCGACAAATACATGGGCGATTGTTTAATGGCATTTTGGAATGCCCCTCTTGAATGTAAAGACCATGCACAAATGGCTATGAAGTCTGCAATAGAGATAGAACTACTTACAGAGAAAATGAATCGAGAAATCGAAGAGGAAGGATTAGATTTACCGCCAGTAGTCATAGGCACAGGAATTAATACTGGGCCTTGTATTGTAGGAAATATGGGTTCTGAATTAAGATTCGATTATTCAGTTGTTGGAGATGCAGTTAACCTTGCAGCCAGACTAGAAGTTCAAACAAGACAATACGACACACCAATTATATTTTCAGAGTTCACAAAGAAACAAGTTGATTGTGAATGGCAGTATCTTGACGAGATAAATGTTAAAGGAAAAGAAATTCCAGTTAAGATATATGCACCACTAATCAATAAAGAATTAAGAAAATTAAAGAAAGCCCCTTGAAATTTCTGAAAAAACCCATATAATAGCTATATAAGTATTATAAATACTTTAGTAATTGCTCAATAGAGGATTACACATATATTAACTTGCTTAATTAAAGGAGAAAGATATGACGCATTTAGATATATTTGGTCAATTCAGACCGTTCGCAATAGGATTTGATAGATACTTCGAAGACCTCGAAAGAATGTCTACAATCTCACAATCAAACTATCCACCATACAATGTGGTAAAAGTAGACGATGAAAATTTCACCGTTGAACTTGCTGTTGCTGGATTTGATAAGAAGGATATTTCTGTTACTAAAGAGAAAAACATTCTTGTTATCGAGGGTAGTTCAGAAGATTCCGATAAGGACTTTGTTCATAAAGGATTAGCTTCTAGAGCATTCAACCGTAGATTTACACTTGCAGACGATGTAGAAATCGATAGTGCAACTTATAAAAACGGTATACTGAGTGTCAGCTTAGTGAGAATTATTCCCGAAGAAGACAAACCAGTTTCTATCAAAATTTCATAGAAACCCACTATACAATATACACCTGTTATAGTATAATGGGTGTATATTATTTTATTATGGAGACATTATGATATCAGTAGGTTACAAATTCCCTGAATTCTCACTAGAGGGAGTTAATGAAAAAAATGTATTTGTGAGAGCAGATAATAATACGCTTCTAGGTTGGTCAGTGGTTTACTTTTACCCAAAAGACTTTACTTTCATTTGTCCAACAGAAATTGCTGGATTTGATGTATTAGTTAACGAGGGTATATCAGTTCTCGGTATCAGTGGTGATAACGAGTTCTGTAAATTAGCATGGAAACAAGATAATGAGTTGATAGGTAATATTCAACACACACTTGCAGCTGATACTGGACTTAGATTATCACATGAACTAGGTGTTGTTGATATAGAGAATGGTGTTTGTTATAGAGCAACATTCGTTATCGACCCTAACGGAGTAATCCAACATGTATCAAGTAATGCATTAGACACTGGAAGAAATGCAAATGAAGTTCTAAGAACTGTAAAAGCATTACAAGCTGGTGGACTAACTGGTTGTGCATGGAACGAAGGTGATGCATTCGTAGCATAAATTTTCAAAAACCCTCTTGTCAATAAGGGTATAGTTATGGTATTATATCCTTATGACTTACTTTCAATACACACTAGAAGATTTAACGCATTATTCTTCTAAAAAAGAATTCTCTTACATAACATTTTTTGCAGGCGGTGGTGGTTCATCGTGTGCATATAAACTCGCAGGTGGTGATGTAAGATACATGAATGAGTTTCAACAGATTCATGTAGACACTTATCTTAAAAACTTCCCTAATACAGTTCATGAGTGTAAAGATATTAAACAAGTGACTGGTAAAGGCATTATGGAACTTACTGGTCTTAAACCATATGAATTAGATTTACTGGACGGTTCACCACCATGTCCACCATTTTCTGTTGCTGGAACTAAAAGAGAAGGTTGGGAACAAGAGAAAATGGCTTACGGTATGAAACAACAAAATATCGAAGACTTGACTTGGGAACAGATTAGAATTACAAAAGACTTAATGCCTAAAGTTATCGTATGTGAAAATGTAAAAGGTCTATCTATGGATTATGCAAGAGACCACCTAAACAAAATGGTAAACGATTTTGAGGCATTAGGTTATTCAGTTACATGGAAAGTTATGAAAGGTCATGAACACGGAGTCCCTCAAAAGAGAGAAAGAGTATTCATGGTTGGAGTCAGAGACGATGTATTAGATGCAATAGGAATGCCATTCATGTGTTTAAGTGGTTTATTCCCACAACCTATAGATGAGAGAGCTTCTATTGGAGAAGCAATAGACGATTTAATTGATGACGAAGAGAATATCGAAGACGCTAAATACTTGGAACAGGCAATGATAGAAAGTTCAAAAGGTCATTGGGTGCATGGATTTGATAAACACCCCGACCCCGACCTTGCACATTGTACGCCATGTAAAGGAATTGACGGTATTGAAGATAAAGAAAACATGTCTTATGTTTCTATTGGAGACCATATTGTTAAACCATGGTATCAAGAAAATATAAGATTAGGGAACATACCCGAAGAGGACGAGAAACATTCTTATTATATGTCAAGGATTGTTCCAAGACATTTACCAGCTCACTCTCTAACTGAACAAGGGTGTCAACCAAAGTTTATGGGTGGTAATCATTTTCATTACAGTGGTAAAAGAATCTACACACCAAAAGAAATGGTAAGGTTAATGACTTTACCAAACGACTATCAAATGACTGGTGATTATAATGATAAAGGTGCAAGAATAGGATTAATGGTTGCACCATTATGTTTATATTACCTAGTCCAAGAAATTAAGAGGCAAATATTAGAACCATGGAATTCACTGCAAAAGTAGACTACGGGTTTAAAGAAACCTACGACAAATGGAATGGTCAATATCTGACCAAAGAATCTTATACCGATGTTGTTTCTTCTATAGGTTGCAACGAAAAGATAATTAAAATCAATAAACCATATGGTTCTTTAGGAGAAGCTCCACCACTTGCATATATTGTGAAAGGTCAATACACTGGTAAAGATTATCAAGAAATTAAAGATACATTATTTTCAATAGATGATGTATCTACAATGAGAGCAAATGCAGCGGGGCCTATTGATAAAGAAGAAATGAAAAAGAATGGAATGATAGAAGGAATCCATTATAAATTAAGAACACCTAACTCTTATTACCCACTTAAAAAGAATGGTAAGTTTAATCGTATTGCAGAAGCAAATGCAATTCATTCTGTATTGATTGGATATAAAAGAGGTAGATTCACTGGAATGATAAGTCCAAGTGGTTGGATAGAAAAGAAATCCAATCAACCTAAGTGGGAAGTATTACAAAGAATTGCACCAATAAATGAGAGTGCATTAAAGTTAGCCTCCCCTGATGTGTGGAGACAGCAAAGAGCATTTGCTGACAACTACATTGAAAGTAAGTATCACATCGGGGGAGCACCAATTACCGCTTTATCTGCAAACAAGTATTCTACAGAAGGAACACAAAAAATGTCTGCACATGTTGACGGTAAAGATTTAGAATTTGGAATGACAACAATGTGTGTTTTTAGAATTGGAGATTTTAAAGGTGCATATCTTTGTTTTCCAAGATACGGCATTGCAATAGAAGCCGATGACGGTGATGTTTTGATTGCCGATTCAAATGAATTACATGGAGTTACACCAATCGAAGGCAATGGTGTTAGACTTTCATGTGTTGCATATTGTGATGAACATGTTGCAACAATGGGTATAGGTGGTAAATCTGAAAATCCGATTGGGCCACATAACAGAGATAAACAAGGTAGTCTTGAGGACTTTTTTTAAATGATACTTTTTGTAGGTGGAGCTCCATGCAGTGGCAAGTCGACACTCATTAGGAGAGTTATTAATAGATTACCCGAACCAAAAGATGTGGAACCTATGCCTTTATTTAAGTGTCAAGAACATGGTGACATTCTAGTTTGTGGTAGGTATCCCGA
>CEUI01016057.1_pt1 | contig 19914 bp, 25 predicted proteins | sample 531411 | NCBI WGS metagenome assembly CEUI01 (sample SAMEA2622841, study PRJEB7988) | marine metagenome | isolation source: saline water (ENVO:00002010), including
ACGCACTACAAATTAAAATACAATGGTAATTACCACTACCGTCATTCAATAAGTGGTATTCACCTTCAGAAAAAGCCACCATTGTGCTCATCTCGTCATCCTCAGCGATAACGCTTGAACCATCCGAACATTTTATACCATTCCACTTATCACCCATTATCTACCTCCGTCTCCCGATACCATTACGTTTAAATATCCAGTTCCACCGATACCAGCAGTACCAGATGCATAATAATAAATTTTATCTCCACTTTCCATTTCAATCGGAACCATTAAAGTTGATTCGTCAGGACAATGATAATTACAGTAATTATTAAAACAAAAATTAGACCCAGCTTGTTCTACTTCATATTTTCCACTAATTCTTTCCCCAGCGTTATGTTCTCCACCGGAAGTATATGAAAACATTATATATTCATCATGGTTTGAAGCGTGGTGTTGATTAAAATAATAATTAAAGCCACGATATACATCAATAACTGGAGTTTCAAAAAATGTATAACCGCTACCAGTAAATGTTCCACCTAAATGACAACCCCCCGTAACCCCTGATCCTGCAACATAAAATCTACTATTGCCATCTCCATTATTTTGAATTAAAACTTGAAATTCTTGAGCGTATCCAGTTTCTCCAGTTGGCGCTGGATGAAGAGTATTTCTAGATACTAATCTAGTACCAACCGGATGATAGCCAGAAGCAATACCACTTAACAATAAGTGATCTCCAGACTGTCCAGTGACGGTTAATATTTCATCATTGTTTATACCAACAGTTAACTCAAAATTTTTTCCAGACCCAAAAACATCCTCTTCCATTTCTCCCATTAAAAAATGCTCAACAACTTTTGGAGTTAAATTTCTATAATATCCATCTTTGGGTAAAAAAATCACAGAATCCCCACTGCTTATACCGCTTGGATATAAAAAAGTTTCAGGCTCGTCGGGACAAAACACAAATCTTAATCCGGAGGGACTATCAAACCCAGATACATTTTCCCCAGAAGTTACATAAAAATTATAAAAATGATCTTCTCTATAATAAGGAGAAACAATAAAATCTCTATTAGTTATTCCAGTATAACCAGAATTGTTATCAAAAGCTAAACTATTTAATTGATAAAAAGTAGTTCTTGGAAGAACTTTAAAATTTGTATAATCAACTTGGTTGACAGATAAACCATTTTTAGTTTTAATATTTATTTGACTAGTAGTAGGAAGCACTCCCCCAAATGATCCGGTTCCAAGAGATTGACCCGAGCCACCTCGTCCCCCGAAAAACCAATTGGAACCCTTCTTCTTTGAAAAAGATGTATGATACTGTAAAGACATTACAGGGTATAGTTAATATTTATTAAGCGCTCTCCTTTTTTGTGTTCAAAATATAGTCCACTATTTATTCCACTTCCAGACACAAATATTCTAGATTCCAGCGTAAATAATACTAGCCCGCTTTCCATGTTTGATGCCCCCGGATTTAATACCCAAGTATTATTTTTGCTAAATCCTCTCGTTGTTTGAACAAAAAAGTTATCTACCCCAGAAGTCTGGTCATCAATTACAATTGTTTGTGGTGATACTGAATAAAAACCAACCCCAAACGAGCCAACCCCAAACATTTTCATATGTTCGGCTTCGTTAAACTTTAAAGACTCAACCGGGTTAGTGATTTGTATAGGACCAGAAACCTTGAGTGATCCCTGAACCCGCACCTCTTCACTTTCGCCCCCAATTTGGATAACGTTGTTTTTTTTCTTAATTGCTGGTTTCAGATGGTTTATTTTTATGCTCATTTTATTTAGATAAGATGTATTTTATAGCAAATGTAGGATTCGCGGAGCTATCTTTTTGAATAGATACATGATTTGCGTTTCCTATCCCATTTATGTCGTAGGTAGAACCGTCTTCAAGCCCGAGCCATACTCCAGTAGAGTTAGAAGTTCCCGAGGTGGTAGCTGTAAGAGAGTCCGTTTTATAAACTCTTATCTTATAGCCAGCATCATTAAAAATTTGAACCTGCTTCGCTTCATCTGAAGGAAAACTAAATGTGCCAGAATCAGTTAGATCCATCGACTTAAATTCACTCCAATAGATATTTGTTGTGTTGTTGTATATACTTCCCATAATAAATCTCCGCTTCTACACTAATTTTACACGATTTTAGCACATTTTAATCAATAAAAATTTTTTAAAAACTTATTTTCAAAGTGTAATAAGAGGTATGGACTACCAGATACTCGTAAACATAGCCGTTGGAGTTGTTACTCTTATGGGGGGATGGGTTTTTAAGATGCTTTTGGGTCATATCAATGAAATAAAAGAAGAGCATAACGAACTCATGAAGAAGCACCATGAAGATGTTGAAAAGATTACCAGCAAATATACAGAATTAGCACTGTCTTTACCTGAAAAATACGTTTCTAAAGAAGATTTTAAGATGTTTTCAGAAAGAATGAATGATAGATTTGATCGCTTGGAGGAAAAAATAGATAATTTAAACAATAGAAGTTAAATTTTTTATATCCTTTATTAAATTTTCTACATTCTCACATCTAATATAATTAGTTTTAATTGTTTTTGGATAGTTTAGTTCTGTATCTACTCTTATTCCATCCACTCTCCACTCTGGCTGTATAAATTCTTCTACAAAATCATACAATCCTTTATTTTTTAAATAATTATAATAAATATCCACGTATTCTTTTTCCGACTCAATAAGAACAGTCTGCTTTAAATCTAAGTTTGAAACCATTGTAAGATGTCTAAAATATAAACCCTCGGATGGTGGATTAATTAGGTCAGATACTATTATTAAATTCATTCTACCTTTATTACACCAATTCAATTAAAAACCTTTTCTTTAAACCTAAAATGTGCTATTATCTTATAATGTCGCAAGATTTAGATCTTAGTTTTGTTATAGTTACAAACGGTAACAGAGATGGTTTACTTCATACTATAATTGAAGGGATAAGATATCAAAAAATCCCACAATATGAAATTATTATTGTTGGTTATTCAAGAATAGACAGAAGACTTTATCCAGAAGTTAATTACATAGAAGCTAAAGATTTGGCTGAAGCGGGATTGTTAGGAGCAATGAGAACTCTTGCTTGCTCTCAAGCAAAATTTAACAATATAGTAATCTCTGACGACGATATGATACTTTCTTCTAATTGGTATGAAGAACTCAAGAAATCAGAAGATTTTCAAATACTAACAACACAAGTAAGAAACCCAGACGGAACAAGATTTTGGGATCACGTATGCTTTAGAAGCCCTAAGTACGGACACATAGTCTTAGAATCAAATGAACAAGATGACGATTATATGTATATGTCTGGAGGTCAATCTTGGATAATGAAAAAAGAAGTAGCTGAAAAATGCAAATGGAACGAAGATTTTTCAACAGGTGATAGAGCTAACATGAAAAGCCTCAAAGATTACCATGAAGGTAAAGGTAATGAAGATACTGACTTTTCTAAAAAATGTATAAGCTATGGATTTAAAATAAAACATAATCACAAAATAATTTCTTACCACTCTGATGCAACTTATACATGCGTAGGCAGAATAGTAAGAAGAAGACTTGATGGAAGACAATATAGCTGGGTAAAAAATTTGGATAAATATTTTCCAGCTGAGATATATGCCCAGCTTGGCGCTTCATTGTTTAATGCTGGATTCATAGCTGAATCAGCAGACGTAATCAGATATGCCTTAAAATTTAATTATCAAAATTATGTTTTAACAGAATCCTTTAAAGCCTTATTAAATCAAAGCGGCGAAACCCTTTCGGATGATGACTGGAGCGAGCTTGGATACGAACCCTATCAAAAAGATATAACGCTTTATAGAATGAATAGCCAACAATTTGTTCGGGATCATTAAATGATTTTATCTAAATGTCCATTAAGAATTTCTTTAGCTGGGGGATCATCTGATCTTGAAGAGTATATTAAAAATGAAAAATATGGATCAGTAATCAGCTTTCCATGCAATCTCTATGCTTACAATACTATATTTGTTGATAAGAATGGATTCAATAGAAGATCTGGAGAATATATAGTAGAGTATACAAAAACTGAAAAAACAAAATCAATAGATAAAATAGAAAATCACGTAGCAAAATACGTTTTAAAACATTTTAACCCAGACCCATTAAAGGTTAGTTTTTATTCTGATATTTTTTCTCATGGTTCTGGACTAGCTTCTTCTTCAGCCTACGTAATATCCTTAGTTAAGGCTATGAGCGTTTTAGAAAACAAAAGGATGTCCACCCTTAATATATCAAAACTAGCACTAGACATTGAAAGAAACTTCAATCCACTAACGGGCAGACAAGACACCTTTGGTTGTGGAATAGGGGGATTAAAAAGATTAGAATTTTTTGAAGAAAAAACTATAGCCAGATCATTAGATGATAGTATTTTTTCTAATTTTGATATGTATCTAATATATACAGGAATAAAAAGAAACTCTACAAAAATATTAAAAAGTTTAAATTTAAAAAAAGTAAAAAAAGTAGCAAGTCTCGTTAATGACATGGAGGATGCTATATATAAAAAAGACGAAAAAAGTTTTTTAAAAATAATTCAAGACGGATGGAACAAAAAAAGACAAACATCAAAATTAATACAATCCGACATGCACATTCTAGAATTAGACGCTTTACTAAAGACTTGTGATTTAGTTAAAGCTCATAGACTTTGCGGGGCAGGAGGCGGAGGCTATTACTTAGCGTTTACAGAAAAAAACGCAGACTTAAGTTGTCATATTAAAGACTTTCAAAAGATTTCATTTAAAATCAACATAGACAACCGAGGGGTAACGCATACAATTTTATGATTAATTTCAACAGACATCCTAAAGTTGGTTTTGTGGCCAGTTGTTTCGATTTATTGCACGCAGGACACTGCTTAATGCTTAAAGACGCAAAAAATCATTGTGATTATTTAGTGGCAGCACTACAAACAGACCCTACGATAGATAGACCAGACACAAAAAACAAACCAATATTAAGTTTGGAAGAACGTAAAATTTTATTAGAATCAAACAAATACGTAGACGAAATTATAGAATACTCCACAGAACAAGATTTAAATAGAATACTTGAAAAATTGCTACCAGATGTTAGAATACTGGGTAGCGACTATAAAGGTAGGGTGGCTACCGGAACCTTATACAGCAACAAAATTTATTATCATGACAGAAATCATGATTACTCAACCACAAATATAAGGAAAAAAATTTTAAATACAAAATGAAAGCACTAGTAACAGGCGGAGCAGGATTCATAGGAAGCAACCTAGTTGATGAATTAATTAAACAAGGACACGAAGTAATTGTTGTTGATGACGAATCAGCAGAATCAAACAGTCAATTTTATTGGAATAAAAAAGCTCAAAATTATTGGGTAGATATTTTAGACAAAGAAAGACTAGATGATGTTTTTGAAAAACATAAACCAGAATACGTATTTCATTTAGCTGCGTTTGCAAGAATTCCGCCAAGTATTAAAAACCCATTATTATCTTGTGAAGTAAATGTAGTTGGTAGTTGTAATGTATTACAGTGCTGTAGAAACCACGGAGTAAAAAGAGTAATGTATTCAGGCACATCTTCTGCTTATGGTTTAAAAAACAAGCCACCACTAAAGGAAGACATGCAAAGAGATTGCCTTAACCCATACTCTGTAAGTAAAACGGCGGCAGAAGATTTATTTAAAATGTATTATACCCTTTACGGATTAGAGTGCGTAATATTTAGATACTTTAATATTTATGGAGAAAGACAACCATTAAAAGGACAGTATGCTCCAGTTATTGGAATCTTTTTAAGACAAAAAAATGCAGGAGAAGAATTAACAATTGTTGGAGACGGAACACAAAGAAGAGACTTTACTCATGTTAGTGATGTAGTAAGGGCTAATATTATGGCTTCAGAAACAGAGAACGAAAATGCAATTGGAGAAATCTTTAATGTTGGTACAGGTAGAAATTATTCCGTAAACGATATTGCTGACATGATTCATCATAATCAAATTAACATTCCCCCAAGACAAGGAGAAGCCAAAACAACACTTGCTGATGTTTCAAAAATTAAAAACATGATTGGGTGGGAGGCTCAAGTAGACATTCAAGACTGGATTAAAGATCAGTTATAAAATGAACCTACAAGTTATAAAAGACGAAGACGCGTTATATTCTCTTTTATTAAGAGGTTCAAACGATCATCTAGAAGAATTATTAGGAGCAAAAAATGGAGAATACAAAATTCTTAAACATACTCTTAAACCCAAAAAGAACAAAAAAATTATTTCTTTTTCTGTTTATGGGGAGAATGCTATCTACTTAAAGGGCGCTGAATCTAACATAGATGAAGCCAAATCTATCTATCCAGATTGGATTTGTAGATTTTATTGCACTAAAGATATAGAAAATTTAAACTTATTATTACAAGACGAAAGATGTGAGGTTGTAGTTATGGAGTCAAAAATTTGGCCTATGTATTGGAGATATTTTGCTACAGACGATCCACTAGTAGATGTAATGATTAGCAGAGATTCAGATTCAATAGTTGGACAAAAAGAAAAGTATGCAGTAGAAGATTGGTTAAGTAAAAGAGAAAAGTTTCATACAATACATGATTTTGATTCTCCAAGAGCTCATGTAAACCCAGTAATGGGTGGATTATGGGGATTAAAATGTAAAGAGTTTAATTGTATGACAAACTTAATAAATTTATACGCGAAGACCTTTGATTACGTCTACGATTATAGTGCTGATCAATCTTTTTTAAGCAATCACATACTACCTCTTTACAAAAAAGACTGTATAGATCACTCATCTCATAAAGATATAGTTTGGGAACACACCATACCATTCCCACGAAAATGTAATAATAAGTACGGAGGATTTGTTGGTGATAGAGTTTCTCCATTTCAAACTGGTAAAATTAATGTATACTCTCATTCAAAAGAGTCTGATAAAATCTATTTATTTTGCCATCAATCACAATCAGATTTTAAATCATGCAACGCATTAATAAGACACCTAGCAGAAGAGTATAAAGAAATAATTATCCCATCTAAGCATAGCAATCTAGTATCAAAAATGATAGAGGATGTACCAAATATTAAAGTTCTACCCATTGTAGATGACAATCAAGGTATGAAATTTTATATTGACATTTATAAAAATAAGTATAAATTTATTGGGTTGGGATTATTATCAGAAGATTCTAGTACGTTTGATATATCAAATCCAATAGAATCTTTCTACAAACAGTTTAATTTAAACAAGAAAGCGCTAGACGAAAAGTATAATTTATGATAACATTCACATCTTTAGGCAAGCTGGGAAGACTTGGAAATCAAATGTTCCAAATAGCGTCCACGATTGGTATATCCCGACGCATAGGTACGGGTTATTGTTTTCCCGAATGGGAATATCAAGATTTTTTTACCAAAAAGCTACAAGAAATGGTAATAGTACCCCAAATGCATGGAGACGAGGGAAAATCAGACTATAGAGACTTGCGTGGGATCATGGACCCAAGCATAAACGTAAATTTATATGGCTATTTTCAATCTCATTTATATTTTAATCACTGCGAAGAAGAAGCGTTATCCTACTTTGAACTTAAGCCAGAATTAATTAATTATATTTTGGATAAATACCCAGATATAAAAAATAAAACTTCCGTACACGTCAGACGTGGGGATTATCTTGTATTGCAAGAATATCACCCTGTTCAAACTATAGAGTATTATAAACAAGCAATAGAACACGTTGGAAACTCGCATGAATTTTACATCTTTTCTGACGACATAGAATGGTGCAAAGAAAATTTTAAAGATTACAACTGTACTTTTATTGAAGAAAGACCACATGATAAAGAAGAAACCGTAACCGTGAATGAAAACTTAAGGGAGGCTAATTCAAGAAAATTTTTAAAAGAGGATGTAATAGAATTATTTATGACGTCTCTATGCAAAAATAATATTATAGCTAACTCTTCTTTTAGTTGGTGGGGTGCATATTTAAATAAAAACAAAGACAAAAAGGTGGTCGCTCCAAGCAGATGGTTTACAGAAGCTAGGGTAGCACAATCATACCACGATAAGGACAACCACTTAAAACACAGAATACCAGAATCATGGAAAATAATTTAAAAAAAATCTTATTAACCGGAGGTACTGGAACCGTAGGTAAATCCTTTATTAAAAATTATATTAATAAATATTCTTTTTATAACATAAGCCGAGGGGGAGAACCTTTAGTTAATTTAAACAGAGAGTTTCCAGACGTAACTAATTTCATGGGGGAACTATCTGATTCTTCTTTTCTAAATAAGGTTTTTAAAAAAGTTAAACCAGACGTAGTAATTCACCTGTCCGCCTTAAAGCATGTGGATTTCGCAGAAGAAAATCCAATAAAAACTTGCGAAGCGAATGTGCTTGCAAGTATAAACATTATAAATGCCAGCCTGAATAACAACATTCCTAAAACTATAGGAATAAGCACCGATAAAGCTTGTTCCCCAGAAAATGTTTATGGACACACAAAAAGCTTAATGGAGAAATGTTTCTTGGATGCCGACAACCCAGACAATAGATTTGCAATTTGTAGATTCGCAAATGTAGCTCACAGTAGTGGGTCAGTTATTCCTTACTGGCTTTCGCTAAAAGACAAAGGTCTTCCGCTAAACATAACAGATCCAAACATGAACAGGTTAATGTTTTCAAAAAATGATTCATCAAAATTAATAGAAGAATGCGTTAATTTATGCGACAACGAAGGAGGGTTTATCATTTCAGAAAAAATGAAAAGTGTTAACATTTTAGATTTAGCAAAAAGCATTTCACCAAATATTAAAATCATAGGAAAGAGACCCGGAGAAAAGATGGATGAAAAATTAGTAAACAATAAAGAGGTTGACTATGCCTACAACCATAAGAAATATCTTTTAATAAAAAAACAAATAAACCCACAAAAACAATTAGAAGAAGAATACTCTTCATTAACAGCAAAAAAAATGACAAGGGAAGAAATAAAACAATTAATTTACCAAAATGAATCCTAACACCACCAAGTATAATGTTGGACTTATAGTTGTTGCTACCAACAAGTATGATAGCTTTTTATATAATCTGTTTGATGGCGCAGATAAGTTCTTTCTTAAAAATCACAACGTAACATATTTTGTATTTACTGATTCGGATATTGATTTATCAAAATATCAAGCCGTAAAGGTGCCATACGAACATAGAAAGTGGCCCTATGTAACCCTAGAAAGATACGAAGGTTTCTGGAACAATAGAGAAGTGTTTAAAGACCAAGATTATCTTTTTTTGTGTGACGCAGACATGGCAATTGTAGATGAGGTAGGAGATGAAATACTAAGTGACAACGTAGCCACAATACACCCGGGGATCTATGGAGGTAGGGGAAACTATGAAACAAACCCAGAAAGCTTGGCGTATATTTCCGAAGAAGAACCTATTGTTTATTTTTGTGGGGGGTTTTGTGGTGGCTCAAAAGAAACTTTTTTAAACAAGTCTCAGACTATTTCAACAAATATAAATAAAGATAAAGAAAAAAACTTAATAGCAATATGGTATGATGAATCACACTCAAATAGATGGTACCTTGATTACCCGCCAACTAAAATTCTAGACTGTGGCTACTGTTATCAAGAGTCTCTACAAAGACCACATAAGCCAAGAATCATAGCTCTTGATAAAAATCATAAAGAGTTTGGAAATTATGGTGTTGAACACGATCCAAGCTTGGAGGAAAAATGGAATGCCTAGTTTGACAGAATGGCAAAGAGATAGAAATTCAGTTTCAATACTGTTAGCAACCTACAATGGGGAAAGATTTATCGAGCAGTCAATTAAGTCTATATTGAATCAGACTTTTGTAAACTTTGAATTATTAATTGGATTCAACGGAACAACCGATGATAGCAAAAATATAGTTAATAAAATAAAAGACGCAAGAATAAAGGTGTTTGACTATGGAGAAGAAAAAGGAAAATCAAAAACTTTAAATAAACTTATTAAAGAATCTAGGTTTGGCTGGATTGCGATTCAAGATGATGATGATTTGTGGCACCCAAACAAATTAGAAAAACAATCATCCTTTTTTAAAGATTATGATGTTATAGGTAGTCAAATTTTATACATAGACGAAAACGATAGAACGCCAACGGTTCACGGATACGGACCAAAACTTCAAACTTCTGACGAATTAATCAAAAAGTTAACCTTACAAGGGCAAAATCAAATAGCTAATAGCTCTTCGTTATGCAAAAAAGAAACTATAGAATCAGTCGATGGGTGGGATGAAGAGGTTGAAGGTATAGAAGATTTAGATTTGTGGTTAAAAATGATTAAAAATAACTATAATTTTATAAACCTAGAAGAAATACTTGTGTCTCATAGAGTATATGAACAAAGTAGTTTTAACAGCAAAACTTGGGACGTAGAAGGACTTCTAAAAAAATATAATTAATATGCAACTTTTTTTTGAAAGCGAGTCAAGAGTGGGTGGGCCATCCAAGGTGATAATTAATTTAAAAAAGGGTTTAAAATTAATTGGAGAAGAATTTGAATCAAACCCGAGTCAGATAGAAGCCTCAAAGAGAGTATTGTTTACTCAGTCGCACCCACTACTGAATGTTTCCGATTTAACAAATGTTATAATTGGTCCAAACATTTGTGTTTTACCTATAGACTCAGATGTGATCATGCAACAAAAATACAATAAAATTATCACCCCTTCTAATTGGGTCGCTAATTTATATAGCAAGTGGATTAATAAAAATAAAATTATAGTTTGGCCAGTGGGAATAGATACTAATATGTTTAAAGACGTATCAAGCAATCAAAAAGAATACGACTGTTTAATATACAAAAAAAATAGAAGCGATGAAGATTTAAATTTTGTTATTAATACCCTAATGGAATTCGAGCAAAGCTTTAATATTATTGAATACGGTAAATATAACGAACAAATGTTTTTAGATTCCATTTCAAAATCTAAGTACAGCATACTACTCGCTAATACAGAAAGTCAAGGAATAGCAATGGAAGAAATTATGAGTTCTAATTTACCAATGTTTGTATGGGACATGAATTACTGGGACCACAGGGGAGAACAGTACAAAGTTCCAGCTTCTTCAGTTCCATACTGGGACGATATTTGTGGTAAAAAAATTACAAAAAAACAAGATTTTAAAGATTCGTTTTCTGATTTTCTTTCTAGACAAAATTCATATAATCCACGAAGTTATATTATTAAAAACTTAACATTAGAACAAAAAGCGAAGGAGCTATTAACTTTCTATGACAATATTTGATTACATAAAAAATTTCAACTTAACAAACGATTCTGTAATATTTGAAATAGGATGTCACCACGGATATGACACCGACAGAATATTAGAAATATGTCCAGATTCTAAAGTCTACATCTTTGAACCAGACCCAAGAAATATTTCAGTAATAAAAAAAAGAAAATTAAATCAAAAAGTTAAGCTCATTGAGGCTTGCATCTCTAACAAAAACGGTAAAGAAAGTTTTAATTTATCCAGCGGTCTTCCTCCCGTTTTAGCAACAATGGATGAACAAACAAAAGATCTACCAGATCACATTGAGATACATCCAGACCATCAAGAATTAAGAGATTTTTGTCAGAACGGAGAATGGAGCGCCTCATCTTCAATAAAAAAACCAACCGACCACTTAGAAGTTACCCCTTGGTGTGAATTTAATAAAACCATTGAAGTAGATTCAGTAACTTTAGATTCTTTTTTTGAAAAAGAAGAACTTAAAAAAATAGATTTTGTTTGGATGGACGTACAAGGTGCAGAAGATTTAGTTTTCGAAGGTGCAAAACACCTATTAACAAATAATAAAATTGATTATATATATACAGAATACTCCGATAGGGAATTGTACGAAAATCAAATGAACTTAAAACAAATAATGAAAATCTTAGACAATTATGAGATTATAGATTTCTTTAATGAATCAGGAGGGACCGACGTTTTATTAAAAAATAAAAAATGAAAAACTTAGCAATAGCATTTTGTTCTTTTAGACCCGAACAATACCCACAGGAATTGTACAGCTATAGAGAAAATGAATATTTAAATTGCTTAACGCAACTTAAAAGAATTATGCCTTCAAGTTACGACTTAATAATAGCAAACAATACAGAACCTCCCGAAAACTTACAATTAAAATCAATAGAAACGTTTCAAGTCAAAGGAAACCTAGGAACCCAAAACATGGGGGTAGGAGAAATAGACATGCTAAACAAAGTAATGGACGGCATAGATGTTTTTAATTATGATCATATATCTTGGACCACTGGAAGAAAATTATTTACATGTCCGTATGTGTTTGAAAGAACTGAAAGTTTAAAGAAAGAAGCATTAATAAGTAATCCAGATTTTTTATATTTAAACGGAAGATTAGAAGAGTCAGCCAAAAATGGCCTGTATAACGACATGTTTTTTTCAATGAAAACACCAATGATGGTTAAATACAAAGAATATTCTAAATCAAAAATGGAATATATGATATCTAATAGTGTTGGATCTGAACAAAATTTGTATTGCTTTATACAAGAAAATAAAGTATCTTATGAATGGCTAAACTTTTTAGGTATCGTTAGAAACGATTGGCGAAGAGATGGAAACCCACTAAACGTATCAAATTTTCAAATAGTATGAAACTAAGAGATAGCATGTTATTTTTGAGTAGCCCTTGTGGGGGTGACGAAGAATGCGATGCAGTTTCTAGTGTTATCAGAAGTGGGTGGTGGGGAAAAGGACCAAAAGTAGATGAACTAGAAAAAATGTTTGCAAAAAAGGTTGGCTGCAAACATGCAGTGGCAGTCTCTAGCAACACCGCTGGTCAAGATTTAATATTGAAAGCTCTCGATATAAAAAATTGTGACATAATAAATCCAACGATTTCATTTTTAACTACGTCAATAGTCCCCAAATGGAATAACTGCACAAGTAACATAGTCGATGTGGATAAACGCAATTTAAATATTTGCCCGATTGATACTAAAAAGAACTTAAGGTCGAACACTAAAGCTTTAATAGCTGTAAACATGGCTGGAATACCAGCACCAATAGATGACATAAGAAAATTTTTTGATGGGTTTATTATAGAAGACTGCGCCCACGCCTGTTACGCAGAAGGAATGGGCCTCAAGGGTGATGCTGCGGTTTGGTCATTTCAAGCAGTCAAAACAACGCCATGCGGAGATGGAGGCATGATAACAACTAACGACGACGAACTTGCAGAGAAGATAAGAAGATTAAGTTGGTTCGGAATAACTAGTACATATGATAGAACAAAAAACAAAAAAGAAACAGAAGATAAACCCGGTTACGCTTGGGAGTATGAAGCGCACGAAGTTGGCTATAAATATTACATGATTGACATTTTAGCTGCTATTGCAATAGAACAACTTAAAAAAAATGATTTGTTTATGCAAAAACGTAGAGAAATTCAATCTTTGTATAACCAAAAACTCAAAGGCATCGTTGAAACCCCAAGTCATTCTGAAACTGTTCAATACTATATAATTAGAACAGAGTCAAAGTATAGAAATAATTTAATGGATTTTTTATTAACTAAAAATATACACACTGGAGTACATTACAAACCACTACATCTACACCCAATAAACAAACAAAACAGAAATTATCCAGTTGCAGACAAGGAGTGGTTAAGACTAATATCTCTACCTTGCCACAACTTAATGACCTTAGAAGATGTAAATTATGTAACTTACTGGATTAATCAATATTTTAAAAAAAAATAATAATATGATTCCATTATTTAAAGTTTCAATGAGTGAAAAGGTTATTAAACCATTAAACGAAGTTTTGTTATCTGGATATATAGGTCAGGGTAAAAAGGTAGAAGAACTAGAATCCATACTTTGTAATTATTTTAATAACCCTTTTTGTATAACTTTAAACTCTGCCACATCTGGACTAAAGCTGGCTTACAGATTGTTAAATTTACAACCGGGAGATGAAGTATTAACAACTCCATTAACTTGCACGGCAACAAATTGGCCAATACTAGATAATAGCTTAAATATAAAATGGATTGACGTTGATGAAACTAATTGTAATTTAGACTTAAATGACCTCAGAAGAAAAATATCTAAAAACACCAAGGCTATCTGCTTAGTTCACTGGGGAGGGTATCCAGTAGATTTAAATGAATTAAAAAAAATACAAAAAGAAGCAAAGTCTAAGTTTGGTAATTTTATACCAATTATAGAAGACTGCGCTCATGCAATGGGCAGCCAATTCAACAAGAAAATGCTAGGTAATCACGGAAATATTTGCGTTTATAGTTTTCAGGCTATTAAACATTTTACTACCGGAGACGGTGGATTAATTATTTTACCTAATGAAGAATTATATAAAAGAGCCAAAATGTTAAGATGGTATGGTATAGATAGAGAAACAAACTCAAAAGATTTTAGATGCGAAAAAGATATAAAAGAATGGGGATATAAATATCATATGAATGATATAAACGCGACAATTGGAATACATAATTTTCCCTTATTTTTAGAACGTGCAAAAAAATATATAGAAAATTCTACGTATTACGACGAGCAACTAAAAGGCGTTAAAAAAGTCACAACCTTAACCAAACAAAAAGACAGAAAATCCGCTTGTTGGATACATACAATTAAAGTAGAAGATAGAGACTCATTTATGGAATTAATGAAACGAAAACAAATAATAGTCAGCAAAGTCCATCAAAGAAATGATATCCATTCATGTGTTTCTAAATATAAAAGTCTTTTACCAAATTTAGACAAATTGTCAGAAGAAATGATTTGTATACCTAATGGTTGGTGGGTTACAGAAAACGATAGAGAGCATATTATAAAATCAATAAAAGAAGGCTGGTAATGACATCTATACAATACATAAACAATACCTCATTATTAATTGATAATGGAGAATCTTTATTATTAACAGATCCTTGGTATGACAGGCCAGCGTGCGGACAATGGCTACCATCTCCGCCTAGCTGTATTCATCCAGTTCACTTATTGTCCCTAGCTCAAGATAATGTAAATAATTTTAGCGTATTAATATCCAATATAGACCAAGACTACTTTGATGAACAATATTTAAAAATGTTTCCAAAAAACATTAATATAATTATACCAAAAAGAAAATCCACTTGGCTTAAAGATTCCATACAAATTCTAGGTTTTGATAAAATTTATGAAATAGACCACACCACAAACGTTAATGGCAATAAAATCAGAAGTCACCCCAATGGAATGCTAACAATAGAAACTATTGACTCTTTTATTATTCATTGTAACAAAAGCTTGTTGTTTGATGAAAGTTCTGTTATATCAATACAAAAACATATGGAGAACTACAAAGGTAGATCAATTCATGTAAACGGAAAAGCAGATAAAATCATCTTAGCAGCACAAATAAATATTTCAGAAGACGACTATCCTCATATTTATAGCGATTACAAAGACGATGATGAACAAGTTTTAAAAAATAGAATAAACAAACTATACATAGACTCCATAAATATTGGTGCAAATTATTTATTTTATTATGGAGGACATGCAAATTTCCACAAAGAAAACAAAAAAATAGGAGGATTTAAAACGTCTCTTTTTTATAAAAAATTAATTAAAGAACATCTCGTAGACAAAATTACATTTATAGACCTCATACCGGGATATACATTTGACTTTGAAAAAATTTATGGTATGTTTAATAACTATGATTATAGTGAAGAAACATTAAAAGAACAATCTATAAATTTTTACCAATGAAATCCGAGTTTATTAAAGAATATCCACAATTTTATTTAGATAAATATAAAATTGAAGGATCGATTAATATCGATGATAATCCATGCTTCAACCATGAGTTGTCTTATGAAAATTTTCAAGAAGACATGGACACTTTTAAAGATTTGTTAATTGGAGCAGTTAGAAATGGAAACAAGCCTTTGACTTTTTATAAATTTGGAGACGGAGATTTTTATTTTCTACAAGGAGTTCCATTTGGAAGTGCTAGCCCCGGTAAAAGAGCTTTAAGTAAACAGTACGCCGATATAAATTTAAAAGAATTTACAAGTGGAGCACTACTTAACGATTATTATACCTGTGAAATTTATCCAGAAAATAGAATCATGTTTAAAAAAGTTATAGAAAAAGAAATTGATTTTCCCGCAGAGTATGGGTATGCGCTCACAGCAAACAGATGGCTTACAAAAACCTTCTCTGGAGAAGTGGGACTAATTGGAGGCAAAGAAAAGATAAAACTCGCAAAAGAGTTAATGAAAGAAAAAAAATATCAAGAATATTTAGGCTTAGAAAAGTTTGAAGATTATATTTATATACCACAAAAATTTGCTTGTGATGATATTGAAGCCACGGAAAAAATGGTAGCGGAGCAACTCAAAAATTCCACCTCAAAAATTTTCCTTGTTGGAATAGGTCATGTTAAATCTGCTCTCTTGCATCGCTTAAAAAAATATAGGGACGCAGTTTTTCTAGATATTGGTAGCGGTATAGATGCACTAGCTGGAATCATACAACCGACGAGACCATTTATGGCGGGATGGGAAAATTTTAAGTTAAACGATAAAGAAAAATATAAAGACATAGATTTTTTAGCATAATAACACGAACAATATAAAAATATGATTTTAGAAATAACACCATTGATAGGCTGCGCAAACATGTGTGAATATTGTCCTCAAACAAAATTATTAAAAGAATGGAAAACAAAAGGTTCTGAAAAAAAAGAAATGACTCTTGAAGATTTTGTTAATTATCTTTCAACTATTCCTAATACTGTGGATATACATTTCACTGGTTATGTAGAAGTCTTTTTAGCAAAAGAATCTCCAGAAATGATCCATCACGCACACAAAAAAGGGCACAAAATAATGTTAAATACAACTTTAGAAGGTTTAACTGAAAGCGTTTGGGATAGTCTTTCTGATATACCTTTTAAAGATGTACACATACATCTTCCATCAGGTACATTTCAAGAAGCGATTGGTTTAGAAAAACCAATACGATGGATTGAACACGAAGGAAAAAAGCATAGAGCTTTAAGAGAAGAATACATGGATATGATTCAGTATATTGGTAATAACCCACATAGACGATGCTGTTATAAAGGAATGGATTTTTATGGCAACGCAATACACTGGAAATGCCATGGAAGTCTTCACCCACAATTAAAGTGGATTGAAGATTTTCTAAACGTAGAAGTTCACGGAATAAATAGCAGGGCAATGAATAATCTGCATGTTAAAAAAGATAAAGTGCCACCAGAACAAAACATCAGAGGAAAATGTCCAAGAGTAGCTCAAAATGTTTTGCTCCCCGATGGAAAATTATCTTTATGTTGTCAAGACTATAGCCTAAGTTCTATAATGGGAGATTTATCAAAACAATCTTGGGAAAAATATCAAAAATCAGAACACGCACAAAAAATATTTAAAGAAGGTGCAGATTTGTGTGACTTCTGCGAAGAGGGTGTCGAATATGTTGATGAAGAAACTTGGGATGCTTGGAGAAAAGTAAAAAACAAAGATTAACATGAATTACCACGAAGACGATAGAGCACAGAGACTAATAGATGTTTTTGATTTACTTGATGGACAGGTTAATGTTTCTTATGTAAATTCAACAGAACATATTGTAGCTTGGCACAAACACAACCTTCAAACAGACTATTGGACTTGCCTAAAGGGGTCTTTTAAAGTGGGTTTAGCAACAGATGAAAATGGCTGCAAGTTTGAATATTTGTCAGATAAAAATCCTAGAGTATTAAAAATAGTACCCGGAGTTTATCATGGATATAAATGTTTGGAACCCGGGTCAATTTTAATGTATTATGTTACTAGGAAGTATGACCCCAACGATGAAATAAGGGCGTCCATTGGACACTTTGGAGAAAAATGGGACACAGAAAATAAATGAATATATTAGTTACAGGCGGATCTGGTTTTATAGGCTCAAATTTAATTAGTCTTTTACTAAATAAAAAAAACGTAAAAAGAGTTATTAATATAGACAGTCTTTCTTATGCTGGCTCCACCAAAAATAATAAAGAATACTCGGATAATCCTAATTATTTTTTAGAACAGTGCGATATAAGAGATACCGCAGCCGTGATGGATGTGTTTTATAGACACAACATTGAATATGTTTTTCATTTAGCCGCAGAGTCACATGTAGATAATTCTATTAATAATCCATTCCCTTTTGTTCAAAGTAACGTGGTTGGAACAATGAGTATGTTAGATGCGTGCAAACGAGTAGGTATCAAAAAATTCATTAACGTTTCAACTGACGAAGTATATGGAACTTTAGGTAAAGAAGGTAAATTTACAGAAGAATCTATAATTGACCCAAGCTCACCCTATTCATCAACAAAGGCTTCCGCAGATTTGATAGTTTCCTCATATATAAAAACATATAATTTCCCGGCGATTACTACTAGATGTTGTAACAACTATGGCCCTAAACAACATTCAGAAAAATTTATTCCTGTTGTTATAGATTCAATTTACCAAGATGAAAAAATTCCAGTATATGGCAAGGGGACAAATGTAAGAGATTGGATTTATGTTCTCGATCATTGCAGGGCGTTATGGAAAATCTTTACGGACGGTAAAATTGGAGAAGTATATAATATTGGCGCTAATACAGAGAAAACAAATCTTCAAATAATTCAACAAATTTGTAGACTAATGAAGGTAAGATCTAAAGATCACATTGAGTATGTAAACGATAGACTTGCTCACGATTTTAGATATGCTATTGATAATACTAAAATTACAAAGCTGGGATGGAAGCCGATGTATACTATTTCACAAGGAATGAAAAAAACAGTGAATTGGTATGTCGAAAGTTACTAAAGGTATTATATTAGCTGGAGGAACGGGGTCTAGATTATACCCCCTGACAGTAGCATCAAACAAGCAACTTCAGCCTGTTCATGATAAGCCTATGATATATTACCCCATGAGTACCCTTCTTCTAGGTGGTATAAAAGACATAGCAATAATCAGTTCTCCAGAATATTTAGATAAATATAAATTACTTTTCAATGACGGTTCTCAATGGGGAATTAATATACAATATTTTCCTCAACAAGAACCAAGAGGCATAGCCGAAGCTTTTTTAATTTGCGAAGATTTCATAGCAGAAGATGATGTATGTTTAATGCTTGGAGATAATATTTTTTATGGAAACTTAGAGCTTGATAAAAAAATTAACGATTTTAAGTCTGGAGCATACATATTTACATACTTTGTTGAAGATCCAGAAAATTTTGGGGTAATTGAAATAAAAAACAGGCAAGTTGTAGACATAAAAGAAAAGCCTAAATACCCAACATCAAATCATATGATTCCGGGGCTTTATATTTACGATAAGGATGTTGTTAATCAAACTAGATCTTTATCCCCCTCCGGAAGAGGTGAGCTTGAAATAACAGACCTTAATAGAAAATATCTAAAAGAAAAAAATATAATTATTGAAGACTTAGGCAGGGGAGTAATTTGGTTTGACGCGGGAACCTGTTTAGAATTACAAAAAGCAAGCGAATTCATTAGAACGATTGAAGAGCAGCAGGTATATAAGATAGGCTGCATAGAAGAGATCTGCATAAAACAAAAATTCATGACATACGAACAACTATTAACACAAATTGAATCTATACCCCAAAGCGAATATAGAAACTATTTAAAACAAATTTATGAAAAGGGAGATGATTGGTTTTCAGAAAAGAAAATATTTAATATAAAATGAAATTTTTTAATATAGATTTACATATATCTGTTATTGAAGA
>CEUI01019419.1_pt1 | contig 19803 bp, 18 predicted proteins | sample 531411 | NCBI WGS metagenome assembly CEUI01 (sample SAMEA2622841, study PRJEB7988) | marine metagenome | isolation source: saline water (ENVO:00002010), including
TACAAGCAAACACAAACAAATATAGCAGGATGGGATAATGTTTACTTGATGTATCTTGATGGTGGCTCTGGAAAAATACTCTCAGTTGATGGAAGTGGTCAGATACAACTTTCTAATGATAGAAAAATAATGTTTGGCGATGCAGGGGAGTATATATCAGGAAGTGGAACTGACCTAACAATAGGCTCAAGTAGATATTTAACCTTTGATACAGTTGGTGCACAGTTTTTTGATTCTGAGGCTGGTGAATTTAACTTTAGAGATACAGGTGATGCTGATGATGCTTTTAAAATAACAGTTGTAGGAGGTACTGGTGCAACAACATTAGAAACTTTAAGTGATGCTGCTGATGGACATATGACCTTAGATCCTGATGGAGAATTAAATATGACTCCTGCTACAGAAGTTAAGTCAGATGCACCATTAAAAATTAAAGAGGCTGCTAGTGCAGTAGCTGATACAGCAGCTTATGGTCAATTATGGGTTAAGACAGCTACTCCTAATGAATTGTATTTTACAAATGATGCAGGTAATGATATTCAGATAACATCAGCTGCTTATGGAAATATATTTCAAAAAACAGTTACGCTATCTGAATCAGATATGAATGATTTACATAATACTGAAATAGAATTAATTGCTGCTCAAGGTTCTGGATTAATTATTGTACCTGTTCATGTTGTATTCATTGTTGATAGAGATTCTTCAACTTCACAGGGGAATGCTGTTAGCTTATATGTAGGTATAAATGGATCAACAACTCTTGCACTTGGAGTTTGGATGGAAATGAGAAGATTTATGTGGTTTGAAAGTGGTGACAGGGTATTACAAGGTGCTCTTTTGCCTTCAGAAATTATGAATAGTATTGGCGATGCTGAAAATAGACCTCTTACTGTAAAATTAGGTGGTGCAATTACATCAGGAAGTATAGATAGTTGTAAAATTTCAATCGCATATTATATACTTGATAATAACTAATGGAAAAATTGAATATACCAGATTGGGCAGGAGATGATTGGACACCAGAGAGTGGGCAAGATATAAAGGATACTGAAACAATGCTTGTTTTAACGATGAAGAAGTTAAATGAAATAATAGATTGGATTAATAGTCAATGAAAAAAACTGAAGAAAATAAAAAACTATCAAAAAAAGAAATGATAAAAGTTTTAGAAGAAGATATAAGAAAATTAGAAATAGCCTATCATCAAAAAACAGGTGCATTGGCTTGTTTGAAGGAGATTGAATAATGCCCACTAAAACAGGAAAAGCATATGCTAATTTTTATAAAAATGATTTAGCTGTTAATCAATCTTCAAATACAGGGGTAGATGCTACAACTAGAAATATTCAAGATGGAGCAGGTAATAATACTTCAATTTCTTTATCTGACGATGTTTTGCAAGTTCAACCTCAAAATGATGATACTACAGGAGCTTTATTAGTTAAAACTAAAGGTGGAACTACAATACTCTCAGCAGATACAAGTAATCAAAGAATTTTAGCTGGTGCTACACAATTAGCAGTTAATACTCAGTATGCTTATTTCGGTTGTTCTGCTCTTAATACAACAGGAGCTGCTTCTTTTAATGCTGATACACATTATGCTCTCCCATTTGCTGGAGCAAATTCGTTTGGGTATGTAGCAGCAAATGTAGCTATGGGAACATCTACAACTTCATCTTTTAATGATACAAATCCTGCTACAAGTTTAACTATATCAACAAGTGCAAGTGATATTGTAACAACTTACTGGTATGTTGTTGATAATATAACTATAGATTCAGTTATTTGGTTGCAAGGTGCAGACGATGCCACAGGAGATACAACTTCTGCACATTTAATGTCTTATGATATTAATACAGCTAATGGATCAACATCAGGAGATTTATCAAGTGGAGCAGTGGTAGCAGATGGTTCAAATATAACAAATGCAGGGCGAGAGCAGATATATTATCAAACAATGACTGTGCAGTCAGCTAATGTTGATGCAGGGAAAGTAATATTATTTACTTTTGCAAGCGATACTAATAATTCAGACTATACAATTCAAGCAACAGTTAAATATCATATTAGATAAGGAGAAAAAATTATGGGTGGATATGGAAGTGAATCACCAGCAGATACAGGGTCAGGTTTAGGTAATCCACCTAATTCTAATTCTCAGAACCCTTCAATGAAGATAAAGGAAAGAGTTAAATCTTTATCTTATTCTGCAGGTGATAATAAATTATTATTAGATGTAGAAACTGCAGTAACTGAAGGTTCTGTTAAGGAAGGTGCTATTGGAGATTTAGAAATAATAAATACAGGAAGGCATCCAGCTATAGCTATACTTGCATATAGACTTTGGACAGCAGAAGGAACAATGAGTGCTAATACTTACCATGTTCATCACTTATTAAAACCTCGTCAAAGAATGTATATACCTGATTCTCCTGCAATTATTGCTGATGAAGATGTTGAACAGTATGATGGAACAGCAGTTAGTAATGCAGCACCCTCTGTAACTGGAGGTTTCGCATATTCTGATAGTGGAATACTTTTAAATGATGCTGGAGTAGAGGCAGCAGATACTGAAATAACAGTTGATGATGGAGATTTATTTAGGGTTGGAGATTTAATTCAGCTTGGTATAAATGATACAACAGCTACGAGAATAGAAATTATGCGTGTAACAGGTATTAGCACTCATACTTTAACAGTAGAACGTGGACTATATGGAACAAGTGCTGCAGATAAGGATGCTCAAACAGATGTAACATCAGGAGCTGTAGATAATGCGAAAGTGTATTTTCCATTTTTTAATATTTACGGTGGTGAGTATGATCGTTATTCAGTTGTTCAAACAGATGGATCTGGAAGGTATCATGCTAAAAATTTTTTTGGGGTTGGAAGGGCAGGAACTCATCTTATGGGAATAACTCCAGGATCAGTTGCAATAAAATTTTATGATCCAGGCTACCAGAATTTAACTAATTATGGCAATATTACACCCTCTACCAACACAGGCTTATCTGCCTCAACTACATATTACCTATCTGTTAGTATTGATGGTGGCACAACAGATGCTATAACATTTACAACTGATAGTTCAAATGTAAATTTTGGTGGTGCAAATGGAGTAATAAGTAAGCTCCAGTCTGCTATAGATGCTCTATATTATGATCCAGATAAAAACAATTACAATAAAAAAGCAATAGTTAGTCTTGTTGATGGTGATATGAGGATTACAAGTGGTCAGAGAACTTCTACTTCAGCTATATCTGTAACACAGAATACTGCTGGAACTGCAGAAACTGATGAATTATTTGACGGTCAAACAGATGGAACTGGTGATATTGGAAGATTTAAGGCTGTGATACCAACTGCAGTTGCTGCGAAATTACCAGATGATGTTACATATGATAGAGTTACATATGAGTCAATATCTAACAATGTGTTTATTACTGATGATGGCTATGGTAATCTTTTTGGTTTAGGTGCTTCTGGAACTATTAACTATGAAACAGGAGAGATTAAGTTTCAAGGTGCTCCTGAAAATGCAGAATTTGTTTATAGCTGTTTACATACTTCTCCGTTTTCTGGAAGGGCAAATGCAACAAATACTGCAAAAATGAATAAATTAAAAGCTGTTTATGGCAATATGCCTAATCAAAAGGCAACAGGCGAAATAACTATAAGAAGAATATAATGCCTAAGTCTAAATATAAAAAGAAACCTATGAATAAGAAACCTAAGAAAAGGAGATATTAATGGCTGGTTCATCTACTTATTGTACACATAGAGATTTAAAAGATATATATCCTAATATTGATGAATTTGACACTAAAAGTCCTGTTTATGGTTGGAATTTATTAGGAGTTTGTGCAAGAGATCAGGCAACTGGTCAAAGTGTTTATATTGCAGAAAATACTGGACTAATAACTAATCTATATATAGATGGTCAAGATATGGAATCAAGAAAACAATCTTTGACAGATATTGGGTCTGGATCTGATGTTTTAACTGATACAGCTGAAGCTCTTTCTCAAGGAGAAAATGAATTAACTGTAGATTCTGGAGGAGAAGGTCTTGTTGATCCAGGTTGGGTTATAGGGCTTGCTCCAAGTGGCACAAGTGAAGGAGCAATAAGTGAGTTAATGCTTGTAACTGATACTGCTACTTCAGACACTATAAAACTTAGAAGAGGGTTTAATGAAACAACTCAACCTGCATTAGCTTATGCAACTAATTGTGATATATATTATTATTTAAGACTATCACAAAAAGGTCAATGGTACTATAATGCTAATGATGATTGTTTATTATTAACATGGGATAGTAATCCTGCTGATATTCTTATAGAGTCTGGAGAAGATTATTCAACTTTAATAACAAGAATTACTAAAAATGCTTCAAGGTATTTTGATAGTCGTGTAGATGCTACACTTCCAAGAGATCAATGGAAGGATAAGGAGGGTAATTATGATTATCTTGTGGTTAGAACAACTGCATTGATATCTGCAGCTTTTATGTTAAAAGCACAAGATCCAACTAATCCAATAATAGAACAATTTGAGCAGGAGTATAATCATAACATTGATCTTATGAATGGTGGGCAGGTAAAACTATCTCATCAAAATTCTGCTGATTCTTCTAAAGGAATACTTAGAGAAGTAGGAACTATAAGTGGAGCTATAAGGCCTGTAGATACTAGAGGTGCTTGGCATGGAACTTATGATATAATTAAAATAAAAATTACAACTAGTGGAATAATTGGAACTTGTACATATTCTGTTTGGACTAAAAACAGTGATAAACTTGGAGTTCAAGAGGGAACTCAAGTTGTTACTGATGAGAAAATTAATGGAGACTATCAGCCTCTTGCAGGTGGATTGCAAATTAGGTTTGCAGGAGTAGGTAATGCATCTCAAGCTGTTCAAAATGACGAATGGGAATTAGAAGTATTTGGAGTAGGAGAAGTAGTAGAAAATCCAGTTGTTAGATCTGTAAAAATGACTAGAGGCTGGAATCCTAATAGATTTAGATAAATTGCTTGTTTAACTATTTAAAGAGGTATAAATTTGGCTATAAGTTTTACAAATAATTGGAAGAATATCCTAGATAAATTAGAGAGCATCTTTAAAACAGAGTTTAAAGGTTCTTTAAGAGTCTATACTGGAGCTTCAGTAGATGCTGGTAATCAGTATATAAGGTTTGATCCTATAGGCTCAGATTTATTAGAATATAATGTTAGCTCAGAAACTAGAGAGTTTTCTATTGCAGTAACCTATCATTTTAGGAATGCAAATATAAAGACAAAAGCTCTTGATCACATTCTAAGATATACTTCAAGAATAGAGGCATTAGTCCATGACAATATGTCTATGACTCTTTCAGATAGTTCAAGATCTTTTAATTGTAGGATGGATTCTTGCAGTTTAAACCAAGGTGATGAGAGTGAATATATTGTAGTGTGGGATTATAAGTGTATGCATACATCTAATATAGGATAAGGAGTAATATGAAAGTAAAGTTAAAAAAGGGAGTTCATTTATCGTCTATGGATAATTATTGTAATTTGCTTTATAAGGATTGGTTAGCTTTAGAGCAAGGAAAGACAGTTGAACTTGAAGAAATTAATAAATTTATTGAAGATAAAGTAGAAATAGTAGGTGCTAGTCAAGTTAAAAAGCAACCTCAAATTAATAAGGAGAATAAATAATGGCAAATGCAGTATTTTCACCAAGAGATTTTAAAGCTTGGGTAATAGAGGAAGCTACAACGGGTACAGCACCAACATTAGATGCATGTTATCAATTAGATGTTGATTCAGTTAGCTACCCATCTTTAAATGTAAATCAAGTAGCTTCAGTTAGAAGTCAAACAGGAAGAGTTGCTCATATTGATGACTTTTTCCAAGATAACGATATGAGAGCTGTAGAAATTTCTTTATCAGGAACTTGGCATAAAGATGGAGGCCATGTAATGTTATTTCAGAGTGTCTGTTCTAACGCATTGACACCTGACTCTGTAGCAGATATAACTATTGGAACATCTCCATCAGCAACAGTAGGCGAGTATGGAACAACTGAAGCTAATAAAACATTTACTCTTGTTTTAGATTCACCTGATGTAAATGATGCTCAGAATATAGTTATGAAAGGGTGTCTATGTACAAGTTTTACTATTAATGCAGATATGGGTACAGATGGTGGTCAGTATAAATGGAGTGCTACAATTAGCTCAGGTAGAGTTCCTGATCTTACAGAGGGTAGTGCTGTTTCAGGTACTGAATATTCTGGAACACATGTAGATATGGCAGGTTTGGATGTTTCTGCAATTAGAGTTGCAAGTAAAACTCCTATATTATCATCATTTGGTGTTACAGTTTCACATCCTGCTGTATATACAGGAATAGCTGAAGGTGCAGGATATGCTGCTTTTGGTAGAGGAGAAGAAATGGAAGTAACTGCAAATGCTACAATTAAATTAGATGATGCAACAATGGAATTACCATCTGAATTTGATGTTCAAACAGATCATGATGCTGCAGATTTATTAGTTTTAACTCAAACTACTGCAGGAGCTACATCAATATCTATACCATGTGGAATTATGACTAATGTTGCTTATAATGAGGGTGATATTATGATGCTTGATGTTGAATTAAAAGCATTAAATGATGCATCTAGTGGTGTATTGACAGTTGATGTGACATAAAAGTAATTAACTAGGAGAGTAAATGAGTAAGAAGGTAGAACTATCTTCAGGTAGGAAGATAGAATTAAAGGAAATGTCTATTGATGAGGTTGATTTTTGTAGTGATGTTGCAGAGATAGTATATAATGATAGTGGAGATGTTTCAACAGTTAAAGGTGTTTCTAAATCAAGAACTGCATGGCTCAGAAGAGGTATTTCTGGAGGGGATTTTAAGGATTTCTCTGTAAATGCCAAGGGTCTTGTAGGGGATACTGCTCTTAAGGAGCTTAATGAGGCTGAGAAAAATGAATTAATGGTACTCATTCAGAACTACCAGAGTATGGGGGAATAGAAGCCCTTACGCTTGAACTAAATATCCATATGGATAATTGGTGTAAGGGCTGTAAGTTCCATAATTTCCCATATAAAGCTTTACCACCTATATTAATAGATGGTAAGAGAGTAGAAAGGACTTTCACTTGTAAAGAGGATGTCTATGAGATAGTTGAACTTCTTATAAAGGAGACTGAAGATTTTAATATTAAGGGTAAAAGTTTCGATGTGGCATTATCAATATCAAAACAAATACCCTTTTTTTCTTGTATAAATATTTTATACAATCAGGAGTCACAAAAAGATATAGAGAAATATCTATATTGTAGAGAATTTGGAATATCTCCGTATTCTGGCCCTTATAGTAATCAACCTAAAAGATGGGTTGATAGAGTATTTTTTATAAAGAAAGCATTAGCAAAAAAAGAGAAGTCTATGATTGATAAGCAAAATAAGGAAGCTAAAAATGGCTAATAGTCCAGAAGTTACATTTGAGAATCACTTAAAAAATCTACGAAAAGTATTAGCTGATATTGCTAAACATTCTGGTTTAAGTGGTAAAGCTTTAACAAAATTAGCAAATAATATTAGGCTTAATGGTGTTCATACTGATTATGCTGTAAGTAAATTAGAAGATATGGCAGATGTAGATAAAAAGGTTGCAGCTGAAGCAATAAAAACTGCCCTAGCCATTGATAATAAAACAAAAGCTTTAGAAAGAAATCAATTAGAACAATTAGATCTTATTAAACATCAAGAAAGTTGGCTTATCCAGCAAAAAAAAGTAAAACAGGCTCAAGAGATTGATATACATAATTGGAAAGAGGAAACTAGGCTAAGTAAATTACATTCTCAAGCTATTATAGAAAACAATAAAAGAGATAAACAAGCCTTAGAGGCTAAGAAAAAAGTTGTAGAAGCTAATAGGAAGCATACAGAAAAGTTAAGAATATTAATAGATCGGATGAAAGAAGCTGGTCTAGATACTAGAAAATTTGTAATAGAGAATAAAAAATTAATCAAAGCATCTAAAAATAACACTGTAGCTATGGACAGACTTAATAGAGCTGTAAAGAATTACAATGTTAGACTTAAAAAGGGTTGGTTTAATGTAAGGAATTTTAGAAATGCAAACGGAGAGCTTGGAATGAGTTTTTCTGTTCTTCGTTCCAAGTTATTACTTGTTTCATTTGGTGTAGGCTTAGTTACAAGGACATTTGGAAGAGCTTTAAAATCAACTATACAAGCATCATCTACATTTGAAACTTTACAAACTAGATTAAACGCATTATATGGGTCTACACTTAGAGGTGCAACAGCATTTAATGTATTTAACGATGTTGCTGCTACAACACCCTTTCAGTTAAACAATGTAGTAGATGCAGGGGCAAAATTAAAAGCTTTTGGCGTTGATGCAGAAAATATGATTAAACCTGTTGCTGATTTAGCAGCTTTTATGGGTGTAGATATTGTTGATGCAGCAGGTGCTATGGGTAGAGCTTTTGCAGGTGGTGCTGGAGCTGCTGATATACTTCGTGAAAGAGGTATTTTAAATTTAATAAAAACCACTCAAGGTATAGATGATTTATCTAAAATAACTTTACCAGAATTTAGAAAAGCTCTTATATCTACATTGCAAGATCCTGTATCTGGCATTGCTGGATCTACTGATAAACTTTCTAAAACATATGCTGGATCTGTTTCAAATATGCAAGATTCTGTAACAAGATTTGCAGCTGAAATAGGCAAAGTATTTCAACCAGCAGCTAAATCTTTTGCAGATTCAATAAAATCTATGGCTGATGCTGGTGCTGAATTTCTAGTTAGTAGTAAAAAAATAGATTTAGCTACTGTTTTACAAGGCAATAATGTTAAAGACCTTGAAGTAAAGCTTAAGGCTTATGAAGAAGCTTTAAGATTGGCTGAAGAAGGAAATTTAGATTCAGTTAAAGCTTTTGGTAGCTTTACACAAGGAATTGGGCTAGCTTTTCCCAGGCTTAAAATAGCTGGTGATATTTGGAATCATTATAATAAGCGTAATGTAGAAGGTATAGAGAATATTAAAGATTCAAAACTTCAAATATCAATATTGCAAGGTACTATAGGAGATTTACAGCATAAGTTACATTTATTAAATGAGACTAGCCAGTCTAATAATGATCTTTCAAAAGAAGGAGATGATAATTTTAATAGCTTTGCCACTACAGCAGAAAGGCTAGCAACACCATTAGAAAAGTTAAATAAATTATACTCACAAACAGATTCTGCAAAAAAAGATTTAATATTAAGCCAAATAAGAGAATTGGCTCTTTTACAGAATTCGTTACCAATGTCTGAAGAAAATGCAGATATACATACAAGACTTGCAAAAACAATAAACCATTTACAAGGTGAATACCATGATTTAAATATTGAAATTGATAAATTTATTAATATTTCTAAGGATCTTATAGATTTTGTAGAAAAAGTTGATCCAACGCCTCAATTTGAAAAATTTGGATTTGAAGATCAATTCACTAAGCTTGAAAAGATTCTACTTAAGATACAGGAGATAACTGGAACTCCTATATTTACTGAATCTGAGTTAAGAGAAGGAATTGCAAATTTTACAGAAACTACAGGTGAAATAGTAAACGCCTCTTCTGGAGTAACTGACGCACTAAAAGAGCAAGTAAATATTCGTATGAAAAATGATATGAATGCTATGAAAAATACCGTAGAGTATCAAAAATCAAATGCTAAAGAAAGAAAAGCTTTAGAAAAATCAGTTACTGATAGATATGCAAAAGAAAGAACAAATATTGCAAAAGGGGAAAAGGCAATGGCTATAGCAGAAGCTACTATTCATGTTGCTAATGCGATTGCAGCCAATTTAAAAAATCCTATTATGGCAGGTATTGTTGGAGTTTTAGGTGCAATACAAATAGGAACGATTGTGAATACTCCTATTCCTAAGTTTCAAAGAGGTGGTCTTGTTGGTGGGAATAGACATTCTCAGGGTGGAACTATGATAGAAGCAGAAAGAGGTGAATTTGTTATGAGTCGTAATGCTGTTAAAAGTGTGGGACTGGAGACAATGAATCGTATTAATCAGGGTGCAGGAGCAACATCTAATGTAACTGTAAATGTATCAGGAAATGTCTTAACTCAGGATTATGTTGAAGGTGAATTAGCAGAAAATATTAAAGAAGCTATAAGGAGAGGTTCTGACTTTGGGCTCAATTAAGAATTTATTTTATGTTTTTACTGATAAACGCCTATTTATTGAATGGATATTACAGATTTTAAGAGATATTACTTTATATTTTATTAGATTGGCAGCTAAATTAGATATAGATGGATATTATGTAGATCAATATTCTATTAAAAATAAAGAAATAGATATGAGGAATATGCCTCAAAATTTAAAGCAATATACTATATATGATCAAGAAATTTTAAAAATGCGTTGGGATATATGTAAGGGTTGTGAATTTTTAACAGATTCTAATAAATGTACTAAATGTGGATGCTATATGAAGGTTAAGCATAAACTTGCACCTGCTAAATGTCCTATAGGTAAATGGGAAGCATATAAAAAGAAAGAAACTTATGGCATTACAAATATCAAATAATTTTAATAAAGATATACAATCTAGAGATACTAACTTAGTTCCTGTTATTAGATTTGGAACTTCTACAGATACTGGTAATAATTATGTATTTATAAGTACAATATCAGATTCTGTTGATGGTAATTTATGGCTTCCACTTTTAATTGACATTCCTTCACTAAAAGAATCTATTGATATACAGAAAAGAAATTATAAAATACCATCAATAAGTATTAAAATTTCTAATTCTATTTATAATGGGGAAGCTTTCTCAGAATCTATATCATTAAATTATAAATCATTTATAAATACAGAATGTAGAATATATTGGGTTTCTCCATCTGCTAAAAATATTCAAACAAGTACATCATTAATTGATGAAAATGATGAGATTATTGAAGATTTAGCATTTCAAATGTTTAATGGTGTTGTTAGAAGATATTCAATGACGGAAGATACTATTACAATTCAAGTTGAAGATTATAGTCAAGGCTCTTTACATAAAGATTTACCATTACCTAATCAAGTTGATAGTAATGGAAATATTACTGAACAGAATTGGACTGGTAGTTATGAATCTATTCCTGATAAATATAAAAATAAGCCTATTCCATTTGTATATGGCAAGGTAAATAATAGTCCTTTAATTATAAAAAATATTCCTGATATAGATACATGGAATTCTGCAGATATTGATTTTATATGTGATAAAAATGAAACTTCATCTATTGTTTCAAGTTATCAAGGAACTGAGGGTGTAACCTTATTTCAATCAGATCATTATTTCAATGTTCCCTCTACTATTATATCTGATGTTTCGTTACATAACACATCTTCTGGAGATTATTTTTCAGATATTTTTGGATTTAGTAGTGGAACAGTTCAATTTACTGTACAAGGTAACTATCTATCATTTAATAATCAATCAGCAGAAGATAGCACTCAAACACCTGCTAATTTAAATCAAGTTATTGTATATGATACACCAAAAAATGAAAACTTTGTTTACAACCCTTTAAATACTAAATCTAATTTTTGGACTAATCAACTTATAAGTGGAAATAATTTTGGAAGAAGTTGGTATTCAACAACAGTAAAAGAGGATGATACTAAAACATTTGGAGGAACTTTAGTTTTAGAGGAAGAACGTGAAGATTGGGATGGTTCAGATTATATATTAAATATGGAAGATGATGGCACTACCCAATTTAACGGAGGTTATGGAGATTTTCTTAATACAGATGAATTGTATTCTAATATTTATAATGATAGTGATGGCCCTGGTAATAATGATAACCATGAAAGAGCTATGACAGGTATATCAGTTAGGACTGGCCATGCTGATTTAAGTAGTTTTGATGATACTGAAACTTTGCTTTTTTATTACATTACTCCAAGATTTGGATACTTAAGGAATTTTGGTGGCAGTGAATTTAATAAAAAAGTTATATTTAGAATTGGTTCATCTACTACTGGAGATTACTATACTCATAATTTATTTGCCCCTGTGAGTCCTTCAACTTTTGGTAGCCCTGATTGGAATTCTTTTAGTGAAGATAATAATATTAAAAGATGGATAAAATTAAATAATCCAAATGATTTATTAATATATGCTAGAATAGGAGATCAAGGTACTTACGGTTGGGGAGCAATGGCTATGAAATTTAAAATTCATGGTATAGCTATGATTAATTATGCCTTATCTCAAGATATAGCTAATAAAGAATTTTATGCAGATGTAGATGGTAGAAAAAATTCTAATAATCAAACAATGAGAACTACTCATGAGATTATAAATAATATATTAACTGAAGAGCTTAAATTTACTAAAGGCTCTTCTAGTGAATGGGTTTCAAGTGAGTTAGAAAACAGCTCAAGCTATGAATCTTCTTATGGTTATTCTAGTACATGGTTGCATGATTTTACTGTTGATGAAAAAATTAACTCAAAGAAATTGATAGAGGGGTTAGCCTCTTCTACTCCATATATACCAAGATTTAATAGTATGGGTAATTTTAAATTTGATACAATTCCAGATAATGGAGCAATAGATAGGATTGATAGTTTAGAAGTTATAGATGCAAATGATATTATAGACTTTAGTTTCACTAGAACTCCTGTAGAAGATGTTTACACTAAGATAGACTTTCATTATAACTGGGATTATGGTCTTGGAAAGTTTACTAAACAAGTCCCAAATGATTTATCTCAAGTTCATCCTAATCCATTGGCATTTTCTAATTATGGCTTGCCAGAGGATCATAGTGAATCTACCTTAATTATTGATGATGATAGAGGGAAATATATTAGAGATAGTTTTACAGCTACAAGATTTGCAAGATGGACTTTAGATTGGTATAGAAATCAACACTTAAAAATTAAAATTAAACTTCCATTAAAATATATAACTCTTGAAGTTGGAGAAATTATTAAATTTTCTGATTACTTAGGTAATAAAGTATTACCTTATGGTATTGACTATATGAATGGAGGACAATTCTTAGATGGTCAAACTTATTATAAAACATTTCAAATACTTTCTACCAATAAAACATTAAAGTTTGTTGAATTAGAGGTAATTCAATTACATCAGTTAAATTCTACTGGCGTTGAAGTAGAAACCTGTTATGATGAATTTGGTGCTTGCCAGTCTCCATGTGAAATAGATGAATGTGGTATATGTGGTGGTGATAATTCAACTTGTTTAGATGACTGTGGTGTAATTGGTGGTAATAATGATTGCTATGGGTGTATGGATGAGAATGCGTGTAATTATGATCCATCAGCAGAATTAGATTCTAATGATTGTAAATATGAAACTGAATGTAATGATTGTGATGGCAACTTAAAAGAGGATGCTGATGGAGATAGTATCTGTGATGCTGAAGATGATTGTGTAGGCTCTTATGATCAATGTGGTGAATGTAACGGGAATAATCAATCTAGAAGAGCAGGATGTAATGGAGAATATTATTGTTTAAATGATCCAGAGCAAGAACAAGCATACAATTCTTTAACATATGGTTGTAAAGAATTAGGTGCAATGAATTATGATGATAGCTTTGATTGTCCTCCAGCTTCAGGTCAAGGAGATCCTTGTGCTTACCCTTGGGAAGATAACGCAGATGGTAACTGTGTTTCAAATAGAGATTGCAGATTCTTAGATTTGTGTCCTGAAGATTCAAGTGCAACTTTAAATTTTATATGTGATAACCCTAATTATAGTAATAGATGTGTAAATAATGAACCTTCTTCAGTTAAAGGCGTTTGGGATATTACTGGCTTATCTTTTAATGATATATATAATCCTTCCCAAAGTGATGGTAATCATATAGGTAATCAAGTAATGGAATATTGGGAGAATGGATGCTATGAAGGTAATTGTGATGATTATTATCCTTTATTTATAAGGAATGGAAATTGTAGAAATAGTGAGCATCAATGGACTTTAAATACTTTAAAATTAAATATGAAAAACTTCCAAGGAGAAATAATAAGAGAAGTTGTTCCTAGTGTAGATCTTAATGGTAATAATTCCCAGCAAGTCTATTTATTCCCAACTGAAATTGAATCATCTACAGGTATATGGACAAGTGAATTGTCTATGAATTTTCAAGATATTGTATCTGATTTTCTACCAGAGCCAGGAACTTCTGTTAGTTTAATGGTTATAGGCGCAACTCCTGATCCATGGACAGTTGTTAATGATGTAACATTGGAAGAAAATATTGATATTAATATTAATTTAAATTTTATAAATTTTCTTTCTGAATGGGAGCATCCTAATTATGGAGTTGGATTCTCTAAAGAGATTTCTATAAAGGCTGTTATTCAGCCTCCATCTAATTCTACTGTTGAATTTGAATGGAAATTAAATTTTAAATATGAGTCTAGCCATTGCTGGCATAGTGCTGGAGATGTTAACGGTACTGGTGTTGTAGGAATGTCAGATTTTCACATTTTAGAACACTGTATGGAAAATACACCAACATATAATGAACAGGGAATAACTCCTCCAGAGGGTATTAGTGAAAATAGTAGTCCATGCTTAGAAATAAATGGGTTAAATTCATATAACGGACAAAACTTTTTTGGATGTACAATGCTTCCATTTATAGAGATGAATGAGGATGAGGGCCTTTATGACTCTAATGCTACTAACCTATCTGCTTGTATTGCAGCAATAATAAATGGAGAAGTTAATAACTGTGAAGAATGGATTTTACTACAAGATCCTGACAATCTTATTGATTGTTGTAGCTTTCATCCAGCAAATTGTAATGAGACAAGTATTGGTCAAATGTTGCAATCTCAATGTAATGATCTAGGAGGAACATATGCTCCCTGTGGAGATTGTCCTTTTGAGGAAAATGAAGAAGACTATGGTGAATAAATGAAAAATAAATTATATTATGGTAATGGTGAGTGCAGTATAGAGGGTAATGTAAAATCTATTGAAATTAAATATTCTGGTGCTATACAGATATATCCTAAAACACCTAATGGCTATTCTTTAATTGCTGGAAAAAATATAATTGCTATATCTGCAAGTCCTGGTAATATATTAAATAATTTATTTGATTATAAGGGTGAATTTAAAATTAATGCTATTTTTGCATATTATAATGGCTCAAGAACATCTTGCATTATAAGAAGATTTATAGACTATTCAGAGTTTTTAGATACAAATGCAGAAGATATAACAAGATTGTCTGAAAATATTAACTCAGAAACTATATATAAAGGTAAAATTTCAAAAACTATTATAATGGATGGAATTGAAAGAGGTTTACACACATCTAAAACAAAAAATAAATTATTTTTAAATAATAAACCTTATAAAGGTTATTATCATAAACATTCAGATGGAACTATTATGACAGGTTTTACCCATCACAGCTTATCAAAGATTTTAACTAAGGGAGAATAATGGCATATCAAAACCCAGGTACTCCAAGATTTTATATAAATGTATTAGAATGGTTAGATAAAATAGGATATTCAGCTATCCCATCAAGTCATTTTAATACATTACCTGTATTTCCCTCTCCTATTTCTAATGCAGAAATATCAATACCTTATAATATGCCTAATAGATATATAGCTATATTAGGTCATAATAAAGAATCTTTTAGTATAAAAAAAGCTAATGGAAGTATTATAACTGTAGACCCAAATGGTATAATAATAAATGCAGACTCTGGACTTTCACAAATACAATTTGAATTTGCAGGTTGGTCTTTATTTCAACCATCAACAGATGATAATCCATCAGAGTTTGTTTTTAGTGGAGAAGAATTAATTGGCTCTATTCTTGTAGGTTCATATTATGATATGAGTGTTGCTCCAGACTTATCTATAACAATGAATAGAGAGTATGGATATACTGATAACACTACTACATATAATGGTAGTTCTATTAGTAATACAATGGCTTTTAAGCCTGCTAATTGGGGAGAACTTGGTGCTTGGGAATTAGAAGATCCAGGAAATTTATCTCAAAACTTTTCAAATTCTGGTAGAAGGGTTTGGGATCTATCTTTTTCTTATATAAATGATTCAGATTTATGGGGTACAAATCAATTATTAACTAACCATATGAATTCATTTATAGGTTTTGAGATAGATGACTTTATAGGTGAAAATATTTATACTATATTTACTGGAAATTGTGAGGATGATACAGGTGTTAATGGATTAGATAGTTTTGCATCAGCTAGTCCAACAGAATTTCAAGGGAATCATGCTGCTGATGGTGGTATTAGTAGAGCTGGGACAACTCAAAGTATAGATGTTATTGCAGGACAAAAATATACTGTTGAGTTTGATTTAGATTTATCTTCTGGAGTGTCTCCAAGAGTATTTTTAGCTGTAGCTTTTGGAGGAACAAAGCAAAGTGCTATTAAAACAGTAGATAATAGTTCAGGACATTATAAATTAGATTTTACAGCAACAGTTACTAATGCAGGTCGCTTAATATTTGAACATAAGGCTGATTATGCAGCTTCTCAATATACAATCTCAAATATACAAGTATACATATCTTCAGGTGGGAATGCAGGATTTAATTATAATACTTTAACTGATGATAGCTTTTTTACACAGGTATGGCAAAAGACTTTAGGTGGAAGTATACCTTTTATATTTCAACCAGATAATACAAATAATAATCCTGATCAATTTGCAATAGCTAAAATAAAGAAAAATTCACTAGAGGCAGATAGATCTGCATCTAATGTATATGATATTTCTTTTACTGTAGAGGAGGTTTGGTAATGGCGTATCAAAATGTAGTAACTCCTAAATTTTATATTAATTCTTTAGAATGGTTGCAATCAAATGGTAGCCTCCCAGTTCCAGTTGCAGGTTCTGGAAATACATCAATGCAAGAGAATTTTTCTTTTAGGACTATTGCTACACCTAAACAGCAATTTGAAAAAATAAAATGGCTTAATAATTTCCCAAAATATTTATTCAAACAAAATACAGATAGATGTGAATCATTTATTGCAGTATTGTCTCATACTTTAAAAACAAATGGCACACATCTTACTGTAAGACATGCAAACAATCAACAATCTAATGTAGATTTTACACCTATTGTTAACGCAGGTGCTGGTGGAGTTGAACTCGAACCAGAATTTAATGGATGGAGTTTAGCATCATTTCAATTTCCAAGTGATAATGATTTTTTTAGAGTTTCTTTTTCTAGTAATTCCAGTATAGGTTCTATAATTTGTGGAACTTCCTATAAAATGCCAACATCTGCTCAATTAAATTTAAAAATGACCAATGAATTGGATGGTATAGAGACATCTAAAACTAAAGCTGGATTTGATATTGTTAACTATAAATATACCAAGCCTATTAAATGGGGAAATTTAGCACCTTGGGAAATTGGATCATCTAGTCCTGAATTATCTAGAATTGGTAGAAGGTCTTGGGATTTAAACTTCTCATATATTAGCGATAGTAATATTTTTCCTGATGTTAGCTCTTTATCAAACTATGGAACTAATGGGTGGAGTAATAATCAAAATGCAACTAATAACACTTTATTATATGATGATTCTTTTTTTGGTCAAGTGATACATAGGACTAATGGTGGTCAATTACCATTTATTTTTCAACCAGACAGTTCTAATAATAATCCACAAAATTTTGCTATATGCAAATTTGATCAAAATTCATTTGACTTTAAGCAAGTTGCAAATGGTGTCTATGATATTAGTTTAAAAATTCGTGAAATCTGGTAGCCAATGTGGAGCTATTTCATAATATTTATTATCAATACCATCAGGATATAGCTTTATTTCAGGTTTTCTAGTTTTAATAATATCTACTATTTCTTCAAACATAGCTTCACAATAAGCCTTATTCTCCACATCATAAAAGAAAAATATAATTGGAAGATGGTTGTTCCATATCCTATAATTTTTTAAATCTTTTATTTTTAACTTTACACTACCTTTAAACCCTTTAGCTTCAAAAAATAATGGTTCTTCCTCTTGGGTGAATATAATATAATCAGGCATTGATCTTATAAAGGATGGTACTTTCCAAATAGGGCCATTAAAATCAAGGGCGTCAAGACCTGATCTAACATATGGAATCATTCTCCTATTTAGATATTCAATAGCTCTAGGCTCTGCAATTCTATTTTTATTTCTAACTTTAAAATCTGCTATCATTGTATAACCCCTATGCCTAGTTCTGACTCTGGCATCTCCTCATTATAATAGCATTCTTTAGCATAATTAGCTATAAGAACTGCATCTGCAGTATTAAATGTTATTTTTATATTTGGGAATAAAGCTTCTGCGTGATCCTTTAACCATTTTTTCCTTTCTCTCCCATAAGTTTTCTCAGGTATATCAAATGAACCTTGCCATCTTTTAGGTGGTATATTATAAATCTCTATCTCATTTGCACCTGCAATACCTTTCCATAGACCATAATTATAACCAAACCTAAACGCACCAACCCTACCATCTCCAGGAAAAGTCCATACATGTTCTACAAATAATACTACATTATCACTACCATTAGCCATTCCTACACAAGCATCAAATAATCCTGCCATTTCATTTACAGTTTTAGGACATCTGTGTACTTTTATAAAATCAGTATCCATCTCAGGTTTTATAAGAGCTATACCCCCATTCATACCTGGATCTACACCTATAAATACTTTATCAGTTGGTTTATACATTTCTACGAGCCTCCTTAAACTCTTCTATTGTGTTATATAACTTTACCTTATCTCCATCAAAGCCTAGTGCTACATCTCCTGAGTTTCCATATCTAACTTTTGATCCTACCACCTCTATTGCGTTAGCACCAAGTTTACTTCTAACATGATTTACTTTATAATCATAGAATACAAACCAAACATTCTCTGCAACTTGCTCTATTGAACCACTCTCTGCAAGGTCAGATAGCATTGGTCTTTGATTTACCCTTGATTCCAAGGCTCTATTTAATTGAGAAACAAGTATAGCACAAGCCTTAGTTGATTTGGCTAACCATTTATAATTATTGACTATACTTTCTAATTGCAATCTTCTTTGCTCATTAGGATTCTCAGGTTTTATAAGCTGAATATAATCATCTATTATTACATCTGGCTTAAATTTTTTAACTTCAGAGGCACTTGAGCTAAAATCTTTAAGGTTGTCGAACATTGCAAACTTACCCTCTGAATACTTATTTATAATAGCCTTTTTAACTCTTTCAAGTTCAGCTAAACCTTCCATATCAAAAGTTCCTCTACGAATCATACTATAGGATAATTTACCACTCTCTAAAGCTATAAGTTTTTTAAGCATTTCTGCATTAGTCATTTCCCTATTAAAGAGTATAATCTTCTTATTGCTTTCTATTAGCTTTTTTATTAAATTGATAGTAAATGTAGTTTTTCCATGTCCAGGTCTGCCACCAACTATAGTTATCTCTCCTCTAGTCATACCACCTGAAAGTTTATCAAGACCTTCGTAACCTGTTTTTATAAGGCTACCCTCTCCTTGAGATATACTATGCATAGCTAAATCCATAGCATTATTTATATCAAATGATTCTCCTGGTCTAATCTGTATAAGTTCACCGATTAGAGAATGAGTATCCGTTAACACATCATAAGTTTTTAACTGGTTATCTTGTGCAAGTGTTTGTATTTTTGTAGACTTTTCTATTAT
>CEUI01024398.1_pt1 | contig 19704 bp, 16 predicted proteins | sample 531411 | NCBI WGS metagenome assembly CEUI01 (sample SAMEA2622841, study PRJEB7988) | marine metagenome | isolation source: saline water (ENVO:00002010), including
GATTTAGGTGAATATAAGGAAATTAGCTATTAAAGCTTAATGTATACGATAAATATAAAGCATAAGGGAGATAAGGAAGTAACGACCTATGCAATTTATAGGAAAGAAGAAGCCGAGAAGGAAGGGCTGGAATTTATCCATTGGAAGGATGCTGTTGCTGGTGATTATGCAATCTCCGATGATGATTATGTTTCAAAACTACTTACTAAGATATCCTATCCAGGTAATAGGGGGTTTGATAACATTTATCTTCGCTTTCCTTGGGGGTATCATTTCTACAATACACAGTATCCTGGCAAGAAATTAAAGGTTAAGGGTAGGAAGACAAATACTACTATGACAGGAGAGCCTCATCACGAGGTTAAGTGTAAATCCGACAAATATAGAAATTTAGCTATGGTTTATGCAAAACTAATGGATGCAGACATGGCTATTAATATGACGTTTGGCACCGTATCTGACAGTCAAAGACGTCGATGGAAACGAACAATAAGAACAAAGGCATTTAAAAACATGGTTAGAGAAGAATTACAGGCAGTATTAAAAGAACATGGTTTAACAGAGAAGTATACCCTAGACTTATTAGAGCAGACCATAGGCATGGCTAAGGATAAAAAGGATGTGACTAATTTAATGCGCGCCATAGAGAATCTTCAAGATATGCATGGTATGAAAGACAAGCATTTAGTGAAAACCACTGATAAACTAGAGGCTACATCAACTACTTCACTTATTGATGACATAAGAGAGGAAGAACAGAAATTAGTCGCCACAAGGACTACTATAGAGCCCTCTAAGGAAGAATAATGGATTATGAAGAAAGCTATGCTCAGAAGCAAGCTTTAAAGAAATTATATGTAAATATGGGTCTTTTTGGGAAGTATTGCTTTCCAACAGCGCTTAATAAGGATACTCCTGAATTTCATAATGAAATATATAGGGCGCTAATGAACCCAGAGGTAAATAGAGTAGCTATAGCTGCGCCCAGGGGAACTGCCAAGAGTACCACTACTTCTCTTATATATCCACTATGGCGAGTCGCTTTCAAGCGTAGTGACGAGGATTTGTTCATCGTTATAATATCCGAGTCACAAACTCAGTCTATAAACTTCCTGTCACGTATAAAGTATCACTTGACCCATTCTGACAAATTTAGAGATATATTTGGAGATATGGGCCCAGAGACAGCAAAAAGATGGACTAATAATGATATTGTATTAGCTAATGGCTCTAGAATAATAGCTGTTGGTACAGGACAAAGAGTTAGGGGATTTATCGAGGGTGATACAAGGCCTAACTTAATTATCATTGATGATTTTGAATCAGAATTAAATGCTTTTACACCAGAAGCGAGAGCTAAGAATAAGAAATGGGTTACAGAGGCTGTAATCCCTTCGTTATCAGATGAAGGGAAAATAGCCATGATAGGTACTGTTATTTCCGAAGACTGTTTCCTATACTGGGTAAAAGACTCTTCAACGTGGGAAGTCTTATGGTATTCTATATGGGATGATGAGGAAAAGAGTATATGGCCAGAAAGGTTTCCCAAGAAGAGGATATTACAAATAAAGGATGAATTTGCGTCAGTAGGTAACTTAAATGGTTTCTATCAGGAGTATATGAATATAGCTCAATCTCCTGATAATGCTCCATTTAAACCAGAATGGATTAAATTGCATCATAAAGACTTTGAGATTATAGAAGGACAGCCATGTCTGAAGCAATTAAATCAGGGGGAATGGGAATATATCCCCGTTGATGTCTATAGTGGTGTCGACCCGGCATCTTCTTTGGCAACTACAGCTGATTTCTTTGTAATAGCTACAATAGCCGTAGATGCAGAGGGAAATAAGTATATTGTAGATTTATATAGAAAAAGAGTCTCTCCTGCAGAACAACCACAATTAATTATTGATGTATATAAGAAGTTTAAACCACGAAGGATGAAGATAGAAACTACTGGATATCAGGAGGCATTAAGGGTAGGTGTGCGAGAAATAATGCACGACGAGGGATTATATATCCCTGGACTTGAAAAGGGTGTTAAGCCCAGAACCAGAAAATCAGAGAGATTATTATCTATGGTACCGATGTTTGCTAAACATCAGTTCCATTTTAGGACTGAAGACCTAGAAGCTCAAAAAGAGTTCCTATCTTATCCAAGAGGTAGGCATGATGATGTTATGGATGCTATATGGACTGCATTAGATGGGCATAAGCCCTGTAGACGCATAAATATGACTCCTTTTGGCGAAAAAGATACTCAGAGGATAAAAATCGTTGATTGGATGACAATATAGGTGGTAAATTACACGCATGGCGTATTCTAAAAATATGGGTTCTAAAGGCTCAAAAGGGTCTCGTGGCGGCAAAAAAATGGTCGACGAGACTAAAAAGATTTTCGAAAGATATAGACAGAACAGAGAGACTTGGGCGCAAAACGCTAAGGAGGACAGAGAGTTTCGTCTCGGCCGACAATGGACGGCAGAGCAAACCGCAACATTACAAGCTAGGGGTCAGGCCCCTATAGTTGTAAATAGGATTCATCCAGCTGTAGAAACAGCAAAAGCGATGATAACCGCAAATCGTCCATCCTTTAGAGCATCCCCAAGAGAAGATTCAGATAGAAAGGTAGCTAATGTAATAAGTAACCTTCTATCGTATATTTATGATATTTCAGACGGAAGGTCCGCTATAAGACAAATAGTTGACGATTATTATGTTACTGGGCTAGGGTTTATGCAGGTTTATCAAGACCCGACAGCAGATATGGGTAAGGGTGAAGTCAAAGTAAAGGATTTAGACCCTATGGACGTATACGTTGACCCTAACTCTAGAGACAGGTTTTTTGAAGATGCGGAAAATATTATAGTTTCAAGGCTTTTTACAAAGGACCAGGTTAAGGAGTTATATCCAGCATATGAGTCTAAAATAAGGAATGCCGGTGGTCAATATGAAGATACAGCTCCTAATACAGATAGAGCAAATGATGGTAGTGTCTTTTTCCCAGAAGATGTTGGTAGAACCCCCGATGTAGACTATGTTAGAGGGTATGAGCGATATTATAAGGTTAGATTGCAAAAATATAGAACTTATGAGCATTTTTCTAGAAGAGAAGAACTATTAGAAGAAGATTTCTACCTGGGGGAATATTTAATGAGACCTGCCTGGAAAATAGGTGGGAAGGTCGTTACTGATGAATTAGCAGCTAAAGGCCTATTAAGACAGCAAGCCGAGAAGATAAAGCAACAGCATCAGCAAAATATACAAATGATGGGCCAAGAAGGTTATGACGAGGAAACAATTCCTGTCCCAGAACCTCCTCAAGTTATAGAAACTACTTATGGGGAGTTGATTAAGGAAGGTCAGATTGATGTTGTGGAGGTTGAAGTTACTAGAGTTAAGCAGTGTGTTGTAGTTGGAGACAAACTTCTCTACTCTAGAGTACTTCCTATTGACAGTTACCCTATAGTACCGTTCATGAACATTCATACTAGAACGCCATATCCAACTTCTGATGTTCGAATGGTAAAAGGGTTGCAGGAATATATAAATAAAACACGTTCTTTGATAATAGCTCATGCAACAACTAGTACTAATACTAAGATATTAGTGCCAGAAGGTTCTGTTGATATGCAAGACTTTGAAGAGAAATGGGCTCAACCAGGGGTGGCAATACCATACGACCCCACGGATGGCGCCCCTGTGCCCGTACAACCTACTCCTCTTCCAGCTGCATTGTATCAAAATGAAACAACAGCTAAGAATGATATAGACCATCAGCTTGGGATATATGAGATGATGCAAGGTAATACTCAGGCAGCTCCTCAAACATACAAAGCTACTATATCTTTAGATGAATTTGGTCAAAGAAAGATAAAATCTAAGTTAGCTGATATAGAGAGCGCCCTTGTTAAAGTAGGACAAGTTGCTATAGAAATGGCGCAACAGTTATATACTGTACAAAAGACATTTAGAATTGTTAATCCAAACAACTCTATGTCCGAATATGTTATTAATAAGAGACTCGTTGATGATAAGTCAGGAGAAGTTAAAGTTATTAATGATATTACCATAGGAAAATATGACTTAGTGGTAGTTGCAGGTTCAACCTTACCATCTAACCGCTACGCAGAACTAGAGTTCTATATGGATGCATACTCTAAAGGACTAGTAGATAGACAGGAAGTTCTTAAGAAAACCGAAGTATTTGATATCGAAGGTGTTATGCAACGTATGGATACTATAGCACAGCTTCAAGGACAATTGAAGCAAGCAGGTGACCAGATTAAGAAGCTCGAAGGTGATTTACAGACTAGAGACAGAGAATCTGTTAACTTGCGTAAGAAAATGGAAGTTGAGAAGTTTAAAGGAGACCTAGACAAAACCAAGAATAAATCAGCGGCAGCGGCTACAGTCTTTGATAAACGTCTTGACGATGAGTTGAAAAACATCCGTGCTAATATTAGCGCTGCATCGAAAGACGCAGCAAAGTAAAGAGGATACCCCTTATACGGAACGAGGGCTCCAAGGAGAAGAATAATGGCAAATGAAGTACAAAATGAGGTTACCCAAAATAATGAAGCAGCTCAGCAGAGCCCTTCAGCTGAAGCATTTGGCACCGAAGACAAAGGATTTTCATTTGATAAAGTGATTTTTGGCGAAGGTGATGGTGAAGGAGTTACACGAGGAACTCCAGTTGAAGCACCTCAAGGAAGTGAAATTCCAGGAGTGCATACAGAACAACCTGAGGCAGCTCCCCAAGAGGGACAACCTGCTCCAGAAGAATATCAGGCAAAAAATGATGATAAGCGTTTTGAATACTGGCAGTCACGTGCTAGCAAACTAGAGAATCAAATAAAGGAAACGCAACCTTTGATTGACCATCTTAAGGAGAATCCACAGATTTTACAACAAGCCCCTGCTCAGCAGGCGCCAGTTGAAGAGCCTGTAGAGGAATTTCCAGCGCCACCCGATAAACCAGAGAGACCCTTTAACTATTCAAGGGAAGCGTCTTTTACAGACCCAACTAGTGAATCAGCTAAGTATGATATGCAAGTTGAAGAGTGGAGAGACGACATGACGCAATATAATTCACTTAAGAGTCAATATGACAATGCTATCTTAAGAGAAGAAGTTGAAAGGCAAGAGAAAGCAAGATTAGGGCAGGTAAGAGCTGTTCAAGCTAAACAACAGCAGACTCAAAAGGCACAAGAGATTTCAGAGTTTGTTCAGGCTAATTATGATATGACGCCAGAAGAAACTACAAAATTTATGGAAGACATGAGCAATCCTTCTTCTATAAGCATGGAAAATCTTGTGACTTTATGGAGAATGAATAATGGTAAGAGCGGAGCTCCACCAGCTGCTACTCCAGACCTTCAATCAGGAGCACCTCAACAAAGAATGGGGCCTTCTGACACTTTTCAACAGACTCAAAGAGCGCAACAGGTACCACAACCTATGGGAGTGATGCCTGCACAGTCTAGTAATCCAGATGATGGAAAGACTGATGGTGAAAAGTTCATGCAAACCCTTGTTGGTAATTACAATGATAATAAAATCTTTTAATTTTTAACAAGGAGTAACAATGGCAAACAATTACACAGGTGCAGCCGGAACTACTACCTATACTGATGCCACATCGCATTTTAAAACAACAGGGACGCAAGACTCTGCCAATGCGATTGCTGGATTTCCAGGATGGACAGGTGTTTCGATTGACAATATTCGTAGAACGTTTGCGATTGGGGATTATGTAAACCAACTAGCTCCTGAACAGTCATTATTTTTTACATACTTATCTAGAGTATCAAAATCTACTCTTGATGAGACTGTTTGGAAGCCTATGGAGTACAGACCTCAATGGCAAAGACGTAATTTTAAAATCTGGGACCATGATGGTTCAGCAGCTTTACCACTAGTTCATAGTGGTGATGCTACGACTAGAGGGTACCTAGAGTGCACAGCAGGAGCATCAGCAGGAGCTACTATTAAGTGTAACTATAATAGTGTTGGTAAGAAGACAGCGGATTGGGACCAAGACCCTATCTTTTTATTACCCAACCAAGTAGTTAGACTTAAGGTGGTAGATGGTGCAGCTGCTGATAATGGCTATCAGAATTTCAAGGTGATTGGAACTTCTAATGGTCATTGGACTTTAAAATCAGTAAGAAGTGACTTTATTCACGATGACAATGACGAGACAGCTGGTGGTAGTGCATATGCACATAAAATTGTAGCTGGCTCTGAGGGTCAGGTGGTTGGAAGTGCATTTGCTGAGGCTAGTACAGCTCCAGATGGTTGGTCTGACCAAATTAGTGATACTGAGTTTTATATGCAAATATTTAAAACTGCAGTTCCACTAATGTCTGGCTCAGCTCAAGCAACTAAATACAGAGGATTTGCTGATGAGTACTCTCGAGTATATACTCAGCATGTTCTATCACACAAAATGGACATTGAGCATGCAATGCTCTTTGGACATGGACATTATGTTTCTCAGGATGAAAGATACTCATGGGGTATTGTTCCATTCATAGAAGCTGGTGGTGGTAAATTGTATACAGTTGATGCATCTGCAGCTGGTTTTGATTATTTCGTTGACTTAATGAGAGATTTCTTCGATTATGAGTCAGGAAATAGTGGTCAAAAGCTAGTTCTTACATCAAGAGCAGTAATTGCATGGTTAACAAAAATGGGTGCTGCTAGCAGCAACTCTTTTGTTTACAATACATTAGCTGCTAAGGGTGGTATTGCAACAGGCGTAACACCTGAATCAGGTACTAATAGTCACGTATCAGGTCCATATGGTGCAAGTGTAGACATTAAACAGTCTAAATTTGCTCCAGTACCTATTACTGCAATAAGTACTGCTTTTGGTACTTTCAACTTTGTAGCACATCCTCTGTTTAGAGGTCATGCTGAAGATATAGCAGCTGTTATTGACATGAATAATGTCAAGTATAGAACGCTAGCAGGCAATGGCATCAACAGAGATACATTCGTTGAAACCAATATTCAGGACAATTCTGTTGATGGTCGAAAAGACCAGATTATCACAGAGTGTGGTCTTGAAGTAGCATTACCAGAAACACATGCTTTAATGAAGTTTACTAATTTAACAAACTTAATTACATAAGCATAGTTCTGTAATATTCCATGGGGTGGGAAACTGCCCCATGGATAATTTTTTTTGAGGAGAAAAATAATGTCAACATATACACAAAATTTATCTGGGACTGTCGGTGGTGCGGTTACCACTGTAACTATGGATAGAGTTGCACGTCCTGGGACTACAGTAAAACACATCTTAAAGGCAAAAGGTACAGGTGGTGGAGACGATACTTATACATGCGCTAGGGGTGAGGAAATCACAATGGTTAAAGCTATTGGAAATGCAACAGCTGATGATGTAAAGTTTAAGTATAAGGATTATACACATTCTTCTGCTCAGACTACTATTATAGAGGAATCAGATTCAATGATTGGCCCTTTTATTGAAGTGGCGGTACCAGATGATGATGATGATGTAAATAGTGAGGATTATGAATTAGTATTATATATAAATAAAAACTAGGGGATAAAATGAGCAAGAAAAAAAGAATAAACATAAACATCGGCGGGACAATAGATATGAAGCATGGTGTTGGAAGGAGCATTCCAGCGGCAGCTAATGTTCGATTAAAGGAATCTGTTAGAGCTGTTGATAAGCAAGCTATGACTATAGAAGGGCCTAGCGAAAGAATAGGTCTAGGTGATGCTAGAAATTATAAGCATAAGACAGTCGGCGGCTCTCATAGAGGTGTAGCTGTAGCGCCATCAGCGCGGCATCAAGCAGCAGCTAAGAGACAGCTAAAAAAAGCTGGACGTCAAAAAGGAAACACTGTTAAAGCGAAAAGAGCTAGAAAAGCTTCAGTAGCTACAATTAAAGCTCTTAGATAATGGCACAAACAGGTACTACAAATTATTCAACGGGTACCCTTAAGGATAGAATTGAAGATATAACTGGACCGGATTTTATAGTCCCAGTTGGGACATCTACGTATCATCAAATCTTAAATAGGTATATTCGCGAAGGTGTTAGAGATGTTGTAGATAGGACATTACAAGCAAATCCAAAGGATATGCACTTATTTTGCCAAAATATAGTTATCAGGGATTTGGGAACTTGGGGAGATGCCACTAATACGCTTACCTTTGGGAATCATTCTATTCCGTGGAAAGATAATGATGGCGGTTATTTTATAGATAATAACTATATATTATGGATTGCAAGGGAGTATGGGGGAATAGATGTTCCTGCGCATGAAATATCTGCAGAGAAAGGCTTAAAAGTAGAAGACCCAGAAAGTATTTATTACACTGGGAATGACTTTAGGAATCCAGTTTGGTATCGTTCTAGTAGCAAACTTTACGTCTATCCTACTATAACAGAGATAGATAATGGTAAGGGTAGTATAGTTAAATACGATGAAAAGGTTACCCATGAAAATTCTTCGATTTCATATTTTCCAAATCATCTAATTTTCCTTGTTGTATTATATGCTTCAATCAAAGGATTAAAGCTGGTAAAAGCTCAGGCAAGAAAAGAATATACTAATAAATATGCTACCCCACTAGCTGTATGGCAAACTTTATATGGTAACGATTCTTCTTTACCAACGCTTCCAAGTTTCCCTTCGGAGCTCCCTAGTTTTGGAAATACTTTTTTGCACTCAGATAATGATACTGGTGATTTAAAGTACTCCTTTCCTGATGACATACAGCAAGATACCGAATTAACTGGTTCTATGACTGAATCTGCAGAGACTGTAAAGACAGTGATGGAGAATATCTGGAATAGGATAAATAATGAAGAAGAGGTTGACTTGGTTAATGCTGAGGTCAGCAGATTTAATTTAATGATGAATGAATTTAACAATAAAGTTGCAGTCTTAGAGAAGAAACATCAGGTTCAATTAACTAGATTTACAGCTGAGGTGCAACACTTTACACAACAATATCAAACAATAATGGATGCTTGGACAAGGTACCAACAGTCATATACGACCGAACAAGGTCTTTTGGATGTAGAAATACAAAGATTAGAAAGAGATTATATGTCCTACTTCTATCCAAAGCATTACCTAGAAAAAAGAAAAGAGGAGGGTAATATCTAATGGCTGGTCTATTTGCTCAGACACTTCAAGAAAGTTATCAAAAATTAATAATTACAGAGTCGGATGATGGTTTGCTGGGGGGTATGACTAAAATATGTGCCTCTAATAATACTGCGGTAACAGATTCAGTTTTATTCTTAGGAACTGCTGAATCGCAAAGTTCGCCGTGGATGAAACTGATTCCTACTTCTAATAATACAAAAATATTCTCAATAGAAAGTAAAACCAACGCTTCACCTGCAAGTGCTCCATCTGAGGATGCTATAGTTAGGTATCATGCAGCACAGGGTATATATAATGGATATTCTAGACATGCTAGTCCTATGGTAATAGATATGGGTGATAATACCCAAGGAGCTTCAAAAGGTCAAATTATATTTGGAACTGAGGACCCCGGAGCCAATGTAGATAGTACGTCTAAAACCTGGGGTGGGTATGGAGCTATATTAGGAGATGCCTCTACAACCAATATAGAATTTAGATTGCATGGGGATACCCCTAGTAATCATTGGCATATAGATAGATTAAAAATCAAATCTAGTGTTGGAGTGGCTCCAGTATTTGATGCAACTGCAGTTACAACAGCTAATTTTGCTGGAATAAAGGCATCTGCAGATATTGATGCCTCTGGAACATTAAAAAGTGCTGATTTTACAAGGTTACATTCTAGTAATATCGGTGTTATTAAAGGTGGAAATGAAGTTCAAATCACTGATACTGATACGATTACTATCTCTGCTAACAATAATGCGGCAGCTGCTGAGGTTAAAATAGACGCTGTTCAGACTGACGGTCAAGCGCAAACACCTGTTATTAATATTGGGACAATAAACACCCAGGGTAGTTATGATACTGGAAAAGCACATGATGGTAGTGGTGGTTCACAGGTTACTGTATCAGGTTCTAAAAATATTAATATAGGGACATCTACTGTAGGCTCTTCAAATAATACTCAAACTACAACTTTTGGGTCTAAGGTTAATGACTTTAGCTCTGGTTGGTTTAAGATGAGTATAATGGCTGAAAGCGCGGATGCAGCTACTGACGGACCTGCTTCTAGTAACGTAGATACTGGCGAGGCATCTATATATATGGTTACTGAAAATACTTCTGTAACTAAATTAAAATGGTTTGATGGTAGGGATGATACAGCTTATTATATTGACTCTTGGAATGAGACCGCGGGTCGTAAAATATGGGTCCCTAAAAGCTCATCAACTCCTTCCACGCCAGGTGATGATTTGGGTGTAAAGATATATGTGAAGGATAAAATGCTAAGAATACTATATCTTGATGGGTCAACGACTAGAGAATTTCGACTAGATTTAGAAAGCTCTGGCTCTAATGCTACATGGGACCAAAGTAATACAGCAGGGGCAAATTAATGAAGTTCCTTGAAATGTCAGAACTAGTTAGACAGCATCATGACCATATGGGTCAAACTGAGATACGTAAACTATTAAATAGGGCTATTAACGACTTTGCTGTTAGAACGAAGGTTGTTCAAACCTCTTTTACGTTTGAAATTACAGAATCTAATAAAGACGATAGATGGATTTGGTTAGATGATGATATTATCGATATAGAAAGAGTAGAGGTTGATAATTATGTTATTAATAGACTAATTGGAATGCCAATAAGGAGGGATTTCGAATGATAGACTATTTAACTGCTGGTGAGCCCAAGAAGATAGAATCAGTTAGAATAGAAACTCCACTAGGAACTATAGAAAGTGATAGTGGAAATCATGCTGCAGATGTAGGGACTGTAGTTGGAGTTGTTATTTTGTTATATATATTAAAGAGAGGATTTTTAGGATAATGGCTATTACAAGCAAATACAGTACTACCTATTCAAAAATGCGATGGTATGCAGAAAGAAAGAGGCTTGCTATAGTATCAAAAGACTCCAAAGCTTCAACTGTAGATGATATGTATGTAAACGTTCCATCAGGTTCACAAATACGTATATATGGAGCTAAAATACCAGACCATTTTACTGAAACAAATGACACTCTTCCAGAATTACCTGAGCAATTTCATGAAGCTATTGTTTATAAAGCAATATCAATGGGGTACGAAGTTCCACCAAATTTAAACCCAGAACTTGCTATGTATTTTAAAGCTCAATATGAAGAAAAGGTTAAATCGGCTAAGAAGTGGAAAAAGCAAAGTCGAGTAGGTGGCCCTAGATTTATGAGGCCAATGGATTATTAATGGCTAGAATATGGAATACAGACAAGACTGTATCTTTAAATTCATTTATTGACTTTCAACTAATTTATTTTGATAGAGCTACATACATGGATAGAGGAGAAACTATCCTGGCTTCCTTTGAAAATATGAAAGCAGGGGATACTGAAAACAACGGCAATATTGTATCATCTCCATATGAATTTGATGGAGATTATACTAATTTAAGTATAACTAATAACCCTTACTATATGTTTGTTGATGTAAACAGGCAAAATAGAATACATTTTTACTTTAACAGCATAGATGGTAATATAGTAGGCGATGACTCTTTAGTGACTATAAATATCCCCATTATGGGATTTAATAATAAAGTAGTTAGATTACATGATGTTATACCAGCATATGTAGCCCCAAATGGAGTACAAACTCCAGGGGAAGGTTGGATAATGAATGAAAGAGAAGATTCTACATATGGAGTAGATTGGAATGCGGAAGCGCATTCACATACTATATCAAATCCTGGAACTTGGATTTTCACTCAAGGTTCTTGGACTGATTCAGAGATAACAATTAATAAATCTAATTTTTGGGGTAAGGATAAGATTAATCCTTAATAGGAGAAAATAATGGCATTAGATAATCACACAACGCTAAGTACAAAAACATTAAGTGCACCGAATCCGATAAGTTCTGTATATAAAAATATAGCATTCTTTGATGGAATCACATCTAATAAATTAGCATTTACAAATCCAACTGATTTATATGACATGGAAATAGGGCAGATTGATAATGCATTTGACTTTACAAGTACAAGTGGAATTAGGATTAGAGGGTCTTTAAAGGGGCCTAACCCATTAGACGCTACTGCATCAACTTCTAATATATCTGGAAATATATCACAGTTATTTAAGGATGTATATGGTAGTATAGGGCAGACAGTAGACGCTAATAAATACCTAACAGGAGTTGGAAGTTATCCTGAAGTAAATACTGGCAGCACAGAGTATACTCACGCAGAAGCTACCACAGCTGCAGACAGAGGATTAGTTTGGGGTTTAAGACAAGAAGTTGCTCAAAGATATGGAGATATAGCTAGGCTTAATGCTGAGTTAGACCAGGTAGAAAAACTATTTGGTGGCAACGCTTGGGTTTGGAATACAATTACTGATTCTGGGACTACAGCTGCTGATTACTGGAACGCTAATCTAGAGCCTGATGCAGGTAGTTATCTACAGGGAACTATACATCTTAAAGATGCTTTAACAAAATTAGACTTACATTTAAAAAGAAATGCTATTTTATTACAGGGAGTTGTGAATCAACTTAGCGGTTCTGAAGGTTCTGCTTCAGAGCCTTATGGAACAGATACCTTAGAGGGAGCTGAATGGGGTGAAGGGAACGCTCCAACTTTATTAGATTTGGGTAGTTTAGCAGAGGTAGCTGATGGCTCCAGAAATACTAACTATATATATTCAGACGGGAATGCTGTAAATACAAGACCTGGTGGAGGCTCTGGAGATACGGTTATATCTACTAGTATTAATAGTGCTCTTGTAAATCTTGATAAGGAGCTTCGTAGAGAAGAAAATTGGACTAGGAACTTAACTTTATATGTTGATGATAATAAAAGCTTAGATGCTTCTGATGCTTCTGGAGGAGCATTGGGTTGGACTCATAAGCCTGATGCCTGGTCAGATTTAGACAATCTAACAACTGGTACTTATCAGAGTTTCGGTGATGATTCTACATCATTAAGAGATGCCTTAAATAATCTTGATAGAAATATGAGATTATTAGAATATAAAATAGATAGAAACTTAGATAATGGAACTGTATCTCCACATAATACTTTATCTGCCAACCTAAGAAGAGAAAGTTTAGGAGAACTTAGAACAGATTTTGATAACCTCCAAGCATTAATAGGTTCCGGTAATACGCAGGCTGGTACAATAACATATGCCTCTTATAGTGGAAATACCTATGCTGATTCAAATCATATTAAGAGTGATATAAATGCTCTTGACACAGAAATAGAATATCTCAAAACAATGGTTCATGGTAATACCGATGCTGGCAATCAATATGGGACAGATGACTGGGGTGAAACTGATATTAAATCAGCCCTAGCTCACATGCACGATTTAATTATTTCTAATACTCATAGTGTGAAAAATAGAGTTGCTAAGGTAGTCCAGGCTGATTCAGAAATAGTTTTTGCAGCTGATGCCTCTGCTCACAATTATCACTTTAGACTTAAAAAAGGCCAAGGATTTGATGGAACTATACCTGAGCATGATGGCACTACAGATAGTGATTGGGGTTATTATGCAGTCAATAAGAATTATGTAGATGGCGTAACTAGTGGTTTGATTTTCAGACAGAAGGTTAAGGTAGTTACTTTTTCAAACCAAACTTTAAGTAATGGTGCAACTATAGATGGATTTGCACTATCAAATGGACATAGAGTATTATGCTGCGGCCAGACTACTACAACAGATAATGGTGTATGGATAGTAAATACAAGCGGGGCATGGACTAGAGCTACCGATTTTGCTGCAAATAATAATGCTCTCAGGACTTGGACTTTTTGGGTTCAAGAAGGTACTGTTTATGAGAATTACCATATAAATATTGGTGGAGATAACTCTACGTATGAAATTGGTGTCGATGCTATGACTGGATGGACGCCTATTAGTAGAGCATTAGGACTTAAGGATGGCAGGGGAACAGATGCGGTAAGTGATAGAATACACTTAAATGTTGGAAAAAGTATTTATAATGACGGAACCAATGGTTCTGATTTTGAGGTATATCTTGCAGGTGCAGCTGGCGAGCAATCTGGTGCTCCTCATACGGACGCATGGACTGCTGGGAGTATATCTAATAAAGATAATCCTATAGCTTATTTCAATGGAACCGGCTCAGATAGGGGTTTATACTTAAAGTATGGTTCAGACTTTGAATTAAGTGCAGCAGGGAATTTAAAGTTAGCTAATCCACAGAACGCTGAGACTACCTGGGCTTATAGTGTAACTAAATTTGCAGAATCAACTAATGCAGGGGAAAACTCAAGTGGTGCTGGTACATCTAGTTATTGGGATGGTGCAGGCAAGTGGGAAGATTTAAGAGCTTTAACATCTGCTACTGTAGGGCAAGCAAGTCAACTTGGAACTGATGGTTTTCCAAAATTCACAGAATTGAGATTAAATCATACAGAGTCTCATCAAGCTTCAGCTAGACTTACATCTATCGGCTCTGGTTCTGAAAACTGGAGAATAGGTAGTTATGGAACCGCAGAGGGAACAGTAAATGCATTATATCTCGCTCATGGGAGTGCCGCTAATAATACACTAGACCAGTCTAACGTAAAGGGTGGAATTGCATGGAATTATGACACTGGGAATATATCTATAATCAATGACACGGTTGCTGGTACTAAAGAAGCATTATATATAGATGAGAGCGGATGGGTTGGCATTGGTGGTATTGGATATCTCGATGACGAAGCAACTCGAAAAGGAAGAAAATTTAAAATAAGACACCCTTTACATGTATACACTGGTTTTGATAAACATGCAACAGTGCAATGTAGCTATGGAGCTAATCAAAACTCAGGATATCAAATAGTTGCCGCTAAAGAAAATGGCGGGACTGACTTTGACGATTACAGTGAAATGTGGCGAGGTGGCATGTATATGATGTCTTCTAGCGGGGGGTCACCTAGGTTAAGTTTTCAGTTTAAGACTCTTTCTAGTTCTAATCATAACGCCTTGCCAGATGGTACAGATAACGGTGGTATTGGAGGATTGACAGGTTGGACATATTCAGGATGGACTCTAGTTACAGATGATTATGTAGTGAGTGATGCTGGAAACACTAATCCACTCCAAGCTGATTTATATGATGGCAGTCACGAAGATAGAACTATGGAAGCTGGAGAAACTTATAACTTCCAAGTGGCTGTAAAAAATGCTAGCCACTTTACAGGGACTTTTGTAATAAAACTTGGAGATGTAACTAGTTCAGCTATTGCAAATAGTGCTACAGATACGGATGACTGGGATACTACTTTTAGGATTATAGAATTAGTTGCAGATGCCACTTCGGTAACTGCTGGAAATGTACAAATCGTACCAACAACTGATTGTAATGCTCAGATTGAGGTTGTTGGACTCCAGAAAGAAACAAATCCTTCAGATTGGGGTGATGTTGATGCTTGGAAAGATGAATGGCTATCTGTTAAGGCTGGTTTAATTGGATTTCAGTTAAGCGACCCCAACACCTTCCCATTAGGTGCTAATTTTGTAGTAGATGGTGGAACAGGTAGAAATGATAATGTGCTTGCATTTGTAGCAAATCAAGATGTGCTGATGAAGTTACATTCTGGAAAAGATAATAGTTCTAGTCATGGGCTAATTTACTTCTTACATGGCAATACTGAAGATGTTAGATGGAAAGTTGGTAAGAGCACATCTAATGCTTTTGTAATAACAAATTCAGATGTATCAACAAATTGGGCTCAACAGTTTGTTATTGGAGCTAATGCAGGCGATGTAGTTGGTGATGTTAGAATGCAATACAATGATGGCTCAACAACTGGAGGTGCTGTTAGGATTGGAGCTGATGCAGCACAGAATACAGCTAAACTGAGTGTAGCTGAAGATTTAGACCCTAGTAGTGGAGCTTATGGTAGAGTTCTATCCCTTCGAAGAGCTGATTCATCTGGGGAGATTGCTAGATTTAATAGAGGCTCTACAATTGTAGGTGGACTAAATACTACTGATAATGGCAATGGAATGGCTTTTTATGGAGGAAGTTGGGCTTCAGGAACTGAGACTAAGAATCAAGAACACTTATCTATCCACAAAGCTACTCACACCCCTGAAGCAGCTTCAATAGGAAAGATTGGCGTCAATGTAAAAGATGCTGTCCCAACTGCTGTTCTCCAGGTAAACGCAACTCATCATGACTCAGGAGATGCTAATGATAAACCATTTACTGAATCGGCTTTTAGAATACAGCCAAAAGTTGCTATGGGAGAGGGGGATGGAATTGGAATATCCATGGGCGTAGATACTACAGGGACTAATGGCATATCAATTAATACTGTATGTGATACAGGAGGTCATAACAATACGGGCTCTTTAGTAATACGTTCTCATAGAGGTGGTGAGGCTGGACATCCTATCATGAGGCTTAATAATAACAGTCAGCTAGGTGTAGGAAATATAGGGACTGATGACAAATACACTAATTGGGAAGGAAGTCAGGTCACTACATCTATAGGAGATATATATGTCTTTAATAATGATGACTCACAAATACACATAAGCTCAGGAGACCCTAATGGTTCATTAGTCCAGGGTGATGGTAATAACGTTGCTACTCTATATGATGAGCTTCCACACCAGTCTATGCTTACTCTTACACAAGCTAGAAATAGGACAGGGGACGCTACTGTCTCTTATGGTAGGTCAACAATAAGAACAGTTACCCCTACCCATGCAAATGGTATAGGTCTTGCAGGTGCTGAAGAATGGAACAATGTTGATGGGCATTTCCTCACATTGTTTGGAGATATGGGAGTTGTCTTTGAAGGTGATGGACAAAGAAGCTTCAGTAAGCACAATGGTCCTTTTGGGATATTTAGGCCTTATGGCAATCACATTGGACTTACCATGAATCTTGATAGTAATGTTCCACTTAGAGTTACAGGTGGAAAGGCAATATCCACAGAGGACGTAATGCCTACAGATTATTGTCATTACGATATAGGAATGCTTGGGGCAAACAACTCAGTTAAATCAGGAACAACAGGCGGAGTTTGCACCTGGAGGTTAGAAGACGGAACTAGCGTAGGAAGAATGCTTTTTGGGCATGACCAATCAGGACATAATATTGATATAAAGTCAGGCATTGGTGGTACGGAGAAGGGACTATCTATAAAACATACCACTGGTAATGCTACTTTAGATGGGGATTTCAGTGCACAAGCTATAGTTGCAGCTGCAGGGACGACTCCTTTAACTATATCAGAGACTTCCGCTAATACATTTGGAATAAATGTTTCTACGACTAACAATACAACATTAAGGATTAACAATAGCGGTTCTGGGTATATGGACTTAAATTTAGACGGTGGTTCATTAGAAATTAATGGAACTACTAGAATAAATAACAGTGGAATTGGTACCTTTTCAAAGCTTGATATCTCTGAGGCCAATAATGGCATAACAATTAATCATAGTGGATGGGGATTAAACTGGAGCTCAACGTCTGGTAGCGCAAATCAAGAAGATACAGGGATTAAGGTAAGCGGTCAAAATTTGCTTTATTTGAGAGATAATATAGAGAGGTTAAAAGTTACCGGGACTGGTGATATAGAACACACGGGAAGTATAACTTCTTCCGGAGGTGGAACAAATACTTTTGTAGGGTCAGTAATGAGTGAAGGAGATGTGATAGCCTATTCAACGTCTGATGAGAGACTAAAAAGGAATAAAAGACCTATCCACCATGCTCTTGATAAAGTAGAATCTTTAAGTGGTATAATGTTTGATTGGGACGAGGAATTACAGAACCTATATTCTGGGACTGACATAGGTGTAATTGCGCAAGAAGTTGAAGAGGCAGTACCCCAGATAGTAACCACTAGAGATAATGGCTATAAGGCTGTAAAATACGAAAAATTAGTACCATTATTAATAGAGGCTATAAAAGAACTCTCAAGCGAGGTAAAAGAGTTAAAGGGGAAGTTGTAAATGGGAGTAGGAAGAAGTTTAGGGAAATTAGGTTACGATACATGTCAGCATGACGATACTCATGGCATAGGTATAACTTCTTTAGGTAAGGCAAATATACACGATTGGGAAGAAGCGGGAGGTCAGACACTCGATTATCAGAATGAGACAAAAATGTCTGATTTTATTTTCGAGACTCCAGGAGGAGCTACTGACTATGCTGTATTGCAGTCCGATGGCTTATCTAAGGGTGGTAATGGAGGTTGGAATCATCATCATCATCAACATCTTGGAGATGATACTTACACATCAGCCAATAATGCTCAAACAAGATTTGCTGAAACATTTTCCTTATATGCACTTGATGGGTTTCCAATGAATGACCCCACAAGTGGTGCTGTTACTTCTAGTTTAGCTACAACTACAGGTGTTGGAGGGAGATTTTTCGCTGCTAATGTTGTATCTAACGATAGTACTGTATTAGAGCATTCACCAGTAAAAGCATCATACGTAGGGTCTGGTCGAAAAAGGAGGGGGTTTGCATCTTTAAACTCTATTGGATATGATAACCCAACTCATGGCAAGGTTTATATTCACGATAGCGAGGCCTGGATAGATATAGGGGACGAATTTGAGGAGTATGGAGATTCTCATTTTACATTTACCCCTCTAACGTTTCCCAATGGAAAGTCTCCAATACTAAGAAATTTTAATATGAAAATACATCGTTTAATGGGTCCAAATGCAGGTGGAGATTATATTAACCATTTTGGTACTTTAGCTCAGAATAAAATTGGGACACTTAATCAAGGTATGGGGGGAGAGGATGGTGATAATATTCACATCCCTCCGGTTCATTTAAGCGATTGCAAGGGCATATCTGGTGGTGAAGATAAATATGTGGTTAATTATGGACAATTAATGTGGTTAGATTGTGGCCTGGTACCTGGAATAAGTACAGTTGATTGTATGGGGGTTCATATGTATTATTGTGGGCTATATAATCGGTACGATAAGGATACAGGAGATGAGATAGAAGGATGGAATGCTAATCACATAAGCAATACAAGCCCTAATGATTACCAACTTTTTGGCTATACAAGTAATACAAACCCAAGCGGATATGTGCATACTGGAAGTCAAACAACACCTTAATGAAAAAGGAGAGATAATAAATGGAAGATACACTTAAAACTACTATATTAGGAGGAGGGACAGCAGGGGCTATTCATATCGGAGTTATGCCAGATATAATGTCCATAGCTGTTGGGGCTGTTACTATAGTATACTTTTTGCTAAAAATAAAGAATGAACTATTTAAGAAATAATGGACATTCTTGTAATACTGGAACAATACGGAATACCCGTGTGTGTTGCGATAGCGTTCGGCTTCTTTATATGGAAGCAGAACAAATACATACAAGACGACCTTGCTCAAGATTTGAAAGAGAAGTTCGAACGCTTGGAAATGATTGTTATAAAGCTAATAGACCAGCAAAAGATGATGCAGATAGAATTAGCGAAGATAAAATCAAGCTATCACTCATTAGTTTCCATTTTGACAAAAATAATTCGGAAAGAACAACAAAAATAAGTAAATTAGGA
>CEUI01005149.1_pt1 | contig 19686 bp, 25 predicted proteins | sample 531411 | NCBI WGS metagenome assembly CEUI01 (sample SAMEA2622841, study PRJEB7988) | marine metagenome | isolation source: saline water (ENVO:00002010), including
TTATAAAGAAAGGTGGACTGATAAAATATATTGGGAGGAAAAATGAATCAAGACATAAAAAGAACAGAATTAGAAGAAAGACTTATATCTGTTATAGATAATTTTATTCTATGGTATTCAACAGAGGGTGATAGAGGTCTAGCAGAAGAATATATGGACAACGAACACGTTGATTATAACGAGATATTTGAATTGAAAAAGGAGGAAAAATGAAGATAGTAAAGAACATACCAAAAACAACATACATAAAAGACAAAGCACCAAATCTAGAGGAATTACAGGATATGGTGGGAGGCATAATTCAAGTAATACAATTGAAGGATAAGCAAATCATAGTTGATGAAGAAGGTAAACTGAAAGGCAAAGAATTCAATCCAGAGGCTACAGAATTATTAGCACTAGGGAAAAAAATCAATGGTTATCATACGCAATGGAGTGCTGGTTATGATTTGATTGTTGGAGATGCAGTAGTATTATCAGATAAAGCAGTATTAAAATAAAAAAAGGAGAAAAAATGAGTGAAGGACTATTTGATTTACTTTATATCATAGACTCAACGATAACAAGCATTATGAAAATTTTTATAATTGTTCTGATATGTAGAATCGTGTTTAGTTTTAAGAAAAATTGCAACCTATTAAACAGAGGAGAAATAAAATGAGTAAAGAACTTAGTAGAAAAGATATTAAGGATAGAAAAATGAGGGAGGTTGATAATATAAAAGCTAAAATTAAAGAACTGCAGAGAGATAAGTTGTATAAATTTATAGACTTCTACACTCAAGATGAACTAGACAGGCTAGATATGAGGTTTGTAGTAGATAGATTCTTAGAGGAGGAAAACATAAGTGATTGAATTTATTTTAATGGGACTTATGGTTTATTATTTTATTGAAAGTATGACAGACTAAAGGAGAAAAAAATGGTATACAAAATAACACAAGCACTAAACGACTTAAAAAACTATTATGGACTTGAAGATTTTAGCCAAGTCAATCTTAATATGGAAAACAAAAATAAGCCTTTTATCAAATTCAAATCAGGAAATGATACTTGGGTATTAACTTTAAAAAAGGAGGGCAACAATGGGTAGAATATCGCCAGAAAAAGAGGAAGCATTTGATAAAGATGCTATGCTACATAAATTATCACACGAACTAGAAGAAGCAAACGAGTATATAAAATTCTTAGAATGGTTTTCCAGTACAGTTCACAAATTAGATAAAGATATGTATGACAATGCTTCAAAAGTAGCACACGAAATGATTAAAATAAATAATGAAAAAGAAAAGGAGGAAAAGGAATGAGTGGATTATCAGATTTTTTAATTGAGTTTTGCGAATTGTTAGGAGAAAAATATAATGATAAGCAAATTAAAGGAATGGACATTGAGGAGATGATTGACTTAATGTATCTTGAAAAAGAAAGGCAAAGAGAAGAAATGTTGGAAAAGTTGGCAGAAGAAAATGGATTCAAAAAAATAGAAATAAAAAAATAAAAGTAAAAATAATGTAAGAATTAATATTAATTGTTGCATATATTATTTTTAATATTTATAATACATAACTTAAAAGGAGATATAATCGTGAGTAAAGAAGATTGCACGACATACCTAATTAGAAATATTCCAAGAAAAGAGTGGAAGGAAGTAAGAATGAAGTGTTATGATAAACAAATCACTGTAAATGATTTAATGCTAAAAATAGTAAAAGGCTTGAGCAAAGGTCAAGTTTGGGCAAGGCCTGAAGGTGATGAAATTGATTAATATAGAGAAAATTTATAGCGACTACATGGAAGCTAAGCAAAAAGAGAATACTGAGAAAAGATATAAAGGCAAGGAAAGTTACTATCATGCAAGTAGTGCTGGATTTTGTTCAAGAAAAATATATTACCAAAGCGTAGAAAAGATAAAAGAAACAAATAAGCCAAACGCTAAGTCAAATAGAATAATGAGACTTGGGACAATAGTTCATGAAGATTTTGAAAAGGCTTTTTCTTTATATAATAATAATATATATAATATATTAATATATAATAAAGAGAATAAAAAAGAAAATAAAATAAAAGAAAAGCAAATAGAGTTTTTGTTTGAAAATGAGGTTATACTTGATGAGTTAAATGTTAGAGGATTTTATGACCTTGTAGCAAAAAAGGGAGATGAAGTTTATCTTTATGATGTGAAAACAATAGGCTCTTGGCCTTGGAAATACAAAGTAGCAAAGGGAGGGAGTGGCTCTAGTAATCACCACCTTCAGTTAGCAACTTATGGACTAGCAATCAAGGAAGAGTTTGGAAGACTTGATGGAATGTTTTTGTTGTACTACAACAAAGATACTTCTGACATGAAAGAGATAGAGGTTCCGATGATAAATCTAATAAAAGCAGAGAATTATTGGAGGAACTTAAAAGAAGAACATAAAATGGGGCTACCTCAATTCAAATTGGGGTCTTCACCAGTGGAACAATGGAACTGTTCTTATTGTAACTATTACGACCACTGTAAGCCTCCATACAAAAAAAGATAAAGGAAAAGAAAATGACAAAGAAAAAAGAAAGCACATTCGACATTCTCAGTAAAGTAGATGTCAATGAGCACAAAAAGAAGAAAGGTCAGTTTGATTATTTGAGTTGGCCTTGGGCAGTCGCTGAGATGTTAAAAGCTAAGCCAGAAGCATCGTGGCATGTTCACGAGTATGAAATTGATGGTAAGATATGTCCATATATGTCCACAGAGGCCGGGTTTTTTGTCAAGGTAAGTGTTACCATTGATGGAATATTAAGAAGCCAGGTGCATCCTGTTTTGGACAATAGGAATCAAACCATTGAAAGCCCTAATGCTCAAGAAATCAACAAAAGCATACAAAGGTGTTTGGCAAAGGCCATTGCATTACATGGACTAGGTTTATACATCTATGCTGGAGAAGATTTACCTGAGCCAGATGCTTTAAATGAGAGTGAGATAAAAGAGGTTCTAGACAAAGCTAAAGGATTAGATGATAGTTTTGTTAACAGCCTAAAAGAAAAGATAGGTGCACTTGAAATTAATACAAACAATTATGAGAAGTGTATCGTAGCAATAGAAAAAATGCAAAAAGAAATGAAAAAAGGAGGCAGTAAAAAATGAATGATATGAATAAAATGTTTGATGATGCAATAAATGAGGTCAGTCTATACAGGCCATCCTCTGATGGGCCTAAAAAAGCCTTTACACCTTTTATCGAAGGTGAATACTATGGGCATATCATTAATGTAGAAAGTAGAATAGTAGATGTTCAGGGACAATATAGAGCTAGAGTTTATAACTATGCTCTTAAGGTTGCCCCTAAGAACTCTGACCAGACGTATGTTAAAAATGGCATTGATGGTAAGCCTGAGGATTTAAATGGCAAAGAGTATGTGGGGAAAACAATCTATGCTAAAGGAGTTTTTAGATTCCTTGAGCCTGGAAATGCAGATGCTTTTGAGGCTAACCCTGAGGGGAATAAGTCTTACTACTACTTTTGCCAAGCGATAGGTCTTGAATGCAAAGATGTAACTAAAGACATTGATGGAGAACAGGTAACTTTTAAAGAGCTACCAAACTTAACGACTGCCAACATGGAAGGTCAGCCTGTTATTGGTGTATGTGGCTATAGTAAACCTTACACAAATAAAGAAGGTAAAGAGGTTACTCCATTTAATGTTAAGTTCGTTAAAAAATGGGAAAAAGGGAGGGTGCTAAGTGAAGATATTCCGTTCTGATTCAAGGAAGATATCACCTTCAAAAAGAATGTTTGTTGGCATTCTTAAAAGTCTTGGATTTAAAGGTGTTACAATATCTAAGATAACAGGTGTTCCTGTATCAACAGTATACAGGTATTTAAGTAAATAAACAATGAGCAAGGTTACAAACTTGGTCACAACCCCAAACTCAGCCTATCATGTGGCCAAGGCCTTGCTCCCTCAAAGGGGTGGAAAATGAAAGATAAAGTTATAATGTATAAAGAGCTTCATTTTGTTTACATAGTTGATGGAGAAACATTTCTTGATGAAGAAGAAGCTAAAGAATATTTAGAAAAAATAAACAAGGAGAGAAGATGAATAGAGTAATCATACTGTTAGCAATTTTTAGTTTTGTTTTTTGCAGGATAACAAAAATAGAAACTAGCTATCAAGATTCAACTACTATTGTTGAGTTTCATAAAAATGGTAAAGTAAAAGCAAAGGGTACTAAAATTTCTAAGTTTAAGCATGGCAAGTGGTATTACTATAATGAAAAAGGAATGCTTGTTAATGTTGAAAGATTTAATTTTGGAAGAAAGCTATGATTAAAAAGATTAAAACAAACATATTAGCTATCAAGATTGGAGTAATTGTTTTTTTTACTGCAATTTTTGCAATCATTTACTACTCAATTGACTTTGAAGAAGTTTTAAAAGAAGAAGTAAAGGAAAGGGTCGAAGAAGTTAAGATTCAAGTAAAAGAAAAAGTTGAAGAGAAAAAGCAAGACGTTAAAAAAGAAGTTGATAAGTTGAAAGATAGTCTTGAAAATAAAATTGAAGACCTTGAAGATAAAATTAAAAATGAATTAAAAAAGTTGGAGTTTTAGTTTGAATTGCAACGTATGTGATGCACCTATGGAAGATGATGGGGGGATTGTTGGAGAGTTTGGAATACTCCCAGTTGCTTTTTGTTGTTGGTGCTCCTCATCAATGACTGATATGGTCATTCAGATGCAAGGATTTGATGATATAGATATACTTAAAGAAAGAATAAAGGAGTTAGAAGAGGATGCCAAACAAGAAAGCAAAGCAAAGAAAGCACGAGAAAAGAAAAAAACGTGAAGAAATTAAAAAATGGAAAAGAGAAAAGAAAAGAAAAAGACAGTCAAGTAAATGAGTTGGGAAAAACATAATAAGGTTAAACCGTTTAGAAGGTTTGATAGCTATGGGAAAGCAGGGTTATCTGGATTCGAGATTTTTTGTTTTATAATATTAGTAATGTTGTTTATATTAAATATATATATGATAATTAAAATGCTTATAATTAAATGAACCAGTCAGTTGAAAGAATGCGCATGATTAGAGATGCGGCCATGAAGCATTCTGATAACGGTAGATGCTGGTGGATTAAAAAATACATAATGAATGCTTTTAACGGTGCTAGTTTTAGTAGAGTAAAAAGGAGAAGATAGAAATGGGAATAAGAATAAATATGGAAAACAAGTTAGATAACCTAGAGAAAAGGGTTGTTTTATTGGAAGGTGCGATAGAGGACTTACTAGATATTTACAAGGAGAATAAAGATGGCAAGAAAAAAGAAACCACAAAAAAAGTTTCAAAAAAGAAAGCCGTATCAAAAGAAGCAAAATAACCAAAACACAAAATTATTTTTAAACAATATGGCTGTTAAAATAGCCCAGATGGATTTCTTTTTAAAACAAATAACTAAAAAGATTAATGGAATAGCTTATGCTTTTGATAAGTATTTAAGTATGAAAGGAGATTCTGAAGAGCTTAATAAGTTAATAACAGAGGAAATTAACAAAAACAAACAGGAGCCAAAAGGTGTTGAATCTAACAGAAACGATTCTAAAGGTTCTAAGCCAAAATAGTTGGGGAATATATTACAAAGTTGACCCTATAGAAAAAGTCAAAGCACAAGAAGGAATGACTTTATATAGAGTTAATGAAATAAATATATCTGACTTCTTAACATCTCTTGAAGATGCTATCAAGGAGTCCTTAGAAAATAAAGAAGATAAAAAATAAAGGAAAATAAAATATGGTCCCCTATGACAAGGAGATGGAAGATAGAGTCTTAGGGGGGATAATTCACCATCCTGAAGAGATTGATTCTGTACGTGGTTTTTTTGAAGAAATATCAGTACTATCTCAAAATAAATCACGAGTATTATGGAAGATATTACTCAGGATGAAAAGGAATCTTACCCCTATAAATCTGCCATCAGTCTGTTCACAATTAACAGACAAAGACATAAAGCAAGGTTGTAATGCATACTACGTTACTGGATGCTCACAAGAAGCATCACTCAAAGGAATGATATATCATCATGCCTCAATTATTCATGAAAAGTTTTTACTTAGAAAGATTATCGTTGAGATGGATAAGCTTAAGAATGAAGCTTTATCTAATAGCAGTGATGTATATAATAATATATTAAAAACTCATAGCCTATGTTCTAATTTAATATCTTCCAGGCCATCTAATGTGCCTGACGTAGAAGAGCTTATCACAGAAGCAATATTGGAATTAGAACGAAGCGAAAGCAAACTCCTCCACACAGGTTATGAGTCTCTTGACAGGTTCGCAGGTGGGTTAACTCGTGGTGAAATAACTATTGTGGGAGGGAGGCCTGGACATGGTAAGACCACGTTCCTGCTTAATCTCCTATCTTCTATGATTGACCAGGGATACAAAGTAATTTTGTTTAACAGAGAGCTCCCTAATACGGAAGTTATAAAGAAGTTAATCTGCCTGGAGTCTGGAAAGCTTTCATATGGAATGATGAGAAAAGCTGTTTTCAGCAAAAGTGAGGTTGATAAGCTAAAAGATGCAAAAGATAAGCTAGTTAAAAAGTTTAGCTCAGACCGTTTTTTAATGTTTGATAACCTTAAAAACTTTAGCAAATCATCTTCTGAAGTTAAAAAGTTTAAGCCAGATGTAATATTTGATGATTATATTCAGCTTATAGATACTGGCAATAGCAAGTTGGATAGGAGGCTCCAGCTTGAAAGATTGTGCAATGATTATAAATGGTTAGCAAAAGAATCAAATTCTGCAGTTGTTCTTGCTTCTCAGTTAAATAGACAGTTAGAGTATAGAGGTGCTAATGTGAGGCCACAGTTATCTGACTTGGCTGAAAGTGGAGCTATTGAGCAGGTTGCAGAAAATGTTTTCTTTACATATTATGATTACAAAGTAAATCCATTAAAAGGTTTAGGGAAGGATAAGCTTCAAATTGTTGCAAGTAAAGTTAGATATGGAGACACTGGAGATGTTGTATTGAAATTTGAAGGTGATAAATGTAAAATATCGGAGGATTATGATGGAGAAGTCAGCCACTTATAGATATATAGGAATAGACCCAGGTAAATCTGGTGGAATAACAATGATAGACACGAAAGATAATTATATGGAGGCAGTTAAATGTCCTGATAGAACGATAGACATGGCTTTAATTTTTCATTCTTTTGTGGGGGATGAACCTAATAGAGTTAGGTTGTTAATGGAAAAGGTGTGGGCAAGACCAAATAATGCTGTAAGGTCAGCTTTTACCTATGGAGTTAATTATGGTCAATGGTTAGGGATTGCTGCAGCAACAGAAATTCATATGTATACTGTATTACCATCTGAATGGATGAGTTCTATGGGGTGTAAAAAAGGAATGGATTATGCTGTTAGAAAAAAATGGTTAAAAGAAAAATCTCAATCATTATACCCTAATTCAAAGATAACTTTATATACAGCAGATTCAATACTAATAGCACACTATGCCAAAGAAACATATTTTAATGAGAAGTCTTCAAGCTCTGCATGAGCAGGTTGGAGAAATAGAGATAATAAAAAACGGAGAATGGTACATGCCAAACATAGAGGAACTAAAAAAGTTTGACATTGATTTAGCTTTTGGTGAGAAGGGTGAGAATTTTGTTAAAGGAGTCCTTCAAGGCAATGGTAAGATTGAAGTTAAAACAGAAAGAGATAAATGGGAAGGTACAGGTAATATTGCAATTGAAATAAGATGCAATGGAAACTTATCAGGATTGTCATCAACAGAATCACAAACATGGGTCCACCTTTTGTCTGTAGACGATAAAATAAGGGGTGGCTTTATATTTGATACTGACTATTTAAAAGAAAAGGTTAAGACTTTAGTACAGGAAGGTAAGGCTAAGATAACAATGGGTGGGGATTTTAATGCAAGTCAAATGGTGTTGCTCCCAATAAAGGAATTATTTTAAAGACCAGTTTGTTTTTTCATTCTTTTCCAGGTAGATAAAAGCTTTTTAACTTTATTTTCATGGTTGTCTTGAGCTTCTTTAAGCTCTTTTAAGGCATCTTTTTTTGGAACTAATAAAGTTTTTAATTGAGGCTCTCTTTGTAACCATTTCATAAATTGTGTTCTAATTCTTATTGTTGTGGCACTTTGTTTTTTATTTACAAGAGCAGGATTTGGATGCAGTTGGTTTTCAATTAAGTTTTGTAAATATTTAAAGGCTTGCTCTCTTGCTTCTGTACGAGTATATTTTTTACCTTCATACTCTTCAAGATATTGTTGCTCAAGAACTGATTGATGAGAAAGTAAAAGTTTAACAAAATCTTCAGACACTCCATCAGCAAACCATGCGTCTACTATGTCTCTATAAGTTTCACTTCTTCTCCCCTCTACATAATTAGCTGTTTTAGGAACATCCATTTCTTTTTCAAAATCTTTGTAAAGTTTATTATACTTATCAAAAATCAATCTCTCAGGGGTGGTTGTTTTTCTAACAATCTTTAAATACCCATTATACGCAGAAAAAGTTTGCTTTAAAACATCCTCTTTAAATTGGCCCCAAGATTTATGACCTTCAGACAATCCTAGCAAATGTAAACCGATGCTATGCACCCAATTATATAAAGCTGGCGTAATAGTGCTTCTTGCTACCCCTTTATCAGCGTAAGGAGAAAATACTTCTGAAAGTATTCCAAACATTTCACCCTTCCATAATTTAGCCTTTAAGGCTGTCATCCAATCTGAATTTTCTTTAGGGGGTTCTGTTCCAAGTAAATGATAATGAATTCCTATTAATAATTCTCCAGCTAAATATGGGCCAAGAGCATTCATAGCTATTTTAACCAAACCTCCAGGCCTTCCTGCCTTAATATCTTTAGCTCCATCTTTAAAATTTCTAAGAGTATTTGTTGTTGCAGCGTAAGCCATACGCTTATAAAGAGTTAATGGCTTTATAAGTCTTCCACCAGCTCTTTGTGGCATAAACAATTGAAGAGAAGCTCCCTGAGTATTAATGTGAGCTAATGTATTTGCTTTTTGATATATCACATCAAGCTTTCTTTCTATGTTAGATATTTCTCCCATTGACTTTTCAGAAGTTGAAACGCCATTTGTTCCATACTTTTTTAAAAGATTGATTTGATTTTTATCCATTTTATAAAATGTTTCTAAAGTCTCTTTTACCCTATCGTGAGACCTTGTACCTTCTTTATATCTTTGCAACCCTCTTACCGTTCTGTTAAAATGATTTTTTCCAGCAAATACAGAGATATATCTGTTAACATCCTCTGAAAGTTTCATTCCCCCAAGTTCAAACATTTTTTCAACTACTTTAATACTCTTACCAGACTTGTCTAAATGTCTTATACCTACATCAGTATGGCCACCTAATTTAACATCCATACGATTTTCCTTGCTTAAAGTCTGCATAAGACCATAAACAAAATCCCTCATCCAATATGTAGAAAGAGTCAGTTGATTACCCAGAATTAAATTTTTAAAAGCAGAGGTTGGGAAAGCTAATTGAGTTTTAGCAATAAATCCTGCTGTTTTTTCAAAAGGAGTTGCTATAATGTCAAATGGGTCTCCAGTCTCAGATATTCCTAATTGTTTTTCAACCGCTTTATTTACCCAAGCCTCATACTCTTTTCCTTGAGGACTCATTCTTCCCATCTTAGATATAACACTTTTAACCCCAGGAAAATTTGTACCTTTAATATTAACATATTCAGGAAAAAGTTCCATATTTGCAAGAAGCTTTGACATGCTTAGGAAATATTTCTTACCTGTCCCCTCCCATTTGGTTTCATAAACTTCTACAAATTTTCCTGCCTCTGGAACATAAATCCTTTCTGGTAATTTTGGATGCCTTCCAAGCAAGTATGGTGAGTTAAATTTTATACTTCCAAAGTTTTGAGCATTTATAAAATTCATTTCAGCAGCAGAATAAGCCGCATCTTTGATTTGTTCATACATTTCATCTGTAATTTTTTTATTCTTAAATTCATTGGCAATTATTTCTCTTTCAATTTTTTCAGCCTCAGAACGAACAAATCTTTCAGAAGCAGTGCTCTCTGGAGTAAAATACTTTTTAAATTCTTTACTTAATCCTCTTGAAAAATAAATACCTTCATCAATCCACTTAACATTGTTTTCATCTACCCATTTCTCATACTCTGCTTTATTTAAATTTTCTTTAAGCACATTATGAAACATATCCTTAACTTTTAATGTTGTTTCATGGTATTTTCTAACAATATTACCTTCAACAGTTTTTCTTGCAATTTTATTTATATCATCTGTTTTAATAGGTTCTTTTGCGTTAACATATTCTTCAGTAAATGCTTTTTTAACAAATTTTTCTTGAAACTTTGTTAACAGTTTGGCATCTCGCCTTTCAATATATCTTTGGTGGTCAACAGTCCACATCGCATCACTGATTCCTTCTTTAAAAGAAGACCCTTCCCATCCTTTTCTACCAACTCCGGTAGAATTTATAGCAAAGTTTTCAAACTCTCTAAATGACCTAGAATTTTCTAATTCAACTGCAACGTGGTCCATTAATTTAGATGAAAGATTTTTTAATCCAAGCTTTTCAATAACAACAAACTCAGGTAAAACATTACCAGCATATTTAAAAGCTTTATTTGTTAAAAATTCTGAATTGATTCTTTCGTCAATATTATCTTTAAATTTAGTAGGAATGTCAAGGACCATTCTTGAAACAGTTTCTTTGTAAATTTTAAACTGCAATTCATTAGCAGAATCAACCTTACCATCTTTAACCCCAATAGCTTTGAGAATATTAGCTTGCTCAGCATCTGTAATTCCTTTAGATATTCTAGCGGCATCAATTTTAGCTCTATCCTGTATTTCTTTAGCAGCATGAATAGCCAAAGCTTTTCTTCCACCTTTAAAAAATTGAAGAGCATCTCTAAAAGCATAAAGGTCTTCAACAGGGGCATGCTTGAATGCAAATCCTTCAGGGTTTTCAATCCCAGCATGTAGTGCAACACTCTTTCTTAAATCTTTCCACTGTGCATCAGTAAATTTTTGACCTTCAGATAAACTACCCTTCATGGTCTCTCTAAACAATTTATTGGTAATCTTCTCAAGTGCACCAACATCAATTTGTTGGAACCTTTCCATTTCACCCCATTTAACTTTACCAGTTTCAAATCCTTTCCAAACTTTTTCACCAAGTATTCTCTGTAAATCTCTTTCATTTAAGGACTCTTTTCCAAATAAAGCTTGCTTAGTCTTGCTCCATAATCTTTTAACAAAATTGCCCATACGTTGTCGTAAAGACCTAGGCATTTCTTGCTTTAAACTCCATTCAGATATCTTGTCAGCCATAAATTCATCCATAGCTTCTTTAGGGTTTTTAAATTTCTTGTAATAACCTTCCTTTTTAGCATCTTGCTTAAATCTGCTTTCAGCTGTCTCCCAAAGTTTTATTAACTCTTTATTTCCAACTGAATAAATATAATCTTGAAATCTATGAGCATTTTCATGGAACCATGTACCCATATCAGCTTTACCTAAAACGATATCAATTGCACCTTTATAATACTTACCAGCATAACCAACATCTTCAGCTTGAATATTGACTCTAGGACCCCTATTCTTTTTTATTTGGTTTAACAACCATTCAGTAGTAGCCCCTTCTTCTATAGTTGGAGATTTTCCTGTTCTTGACCGTTGATATCTTTCACTTTTATAAGGAGCAAGACCTTTAAGGCCTACGTCATAAAACCCTTTTTGGTCAGATAAGATTTGAGCAGTGGATTTTTTTGCATATATTAAATCAATTGCAGTTACATCATGCCCCATCATCCATTTAACTCTTTCTATGTTTCCATATTGCAACTCAGAATCAATATAAACACTCTTTCCTCGATGCCTTAAATCTCCAAAGGCTTGGCTAGCACGAGTGTCTGCAAATCCTGTTTCATTTAATTTTTTTCCAATTTCAGCATGCAACCCTTTCAAGCTTTTTCCTTGAGAAATAAAATCTTGTAAATCTTTAGCAAATTTTGGCTCTATTAAAACTTTTCTGTTATGAGTCTTTGGCTTTTTAAAACCTTGTTTTAAGTCTAAATAATAATTTTCACCTTCTTTTTTTACGACATTACCATATTCTTTAAAGTTTTCAGTTAAATTATTAATCTCTTGCCTTCTTATTAAATATTTTGCACCCAATTCAGCAGCTAAAGAATACCCTATATTTTTTCTATCTTTTGCTAACTCCTTCCCAATTTTAAGTGTTTGTTTTCTTACTCCAATTACTGGTGGAGCTACGCCTTTATCACCCTCTTTTATTTGCTCATTAACTTCTTTCGACACACTTGAAAATATTTCTTCAATTTTATCTTTATTTTCTTTTGCTAATTTCCCCCAAGCAATATCGCCTTTTCCATAAAATTCACGTATAACATTTTTAAAATCACCAAATTTTGTTGTTTGAGCAGCTTGAACAACATTTCTATAATGAGTTTTAGATGGGTCTAATCCAAAATATTTAACTAAATCTTTATTCATTTTAACATTTGCAGCATCAAGATATTTATTAATATCTATAGGAGATATTTTATCCATTGGTCTTCTTAATTTATTTACCATAAAGTCTGCAAAATTTAAAGCTTCCCCAGCTAATTTTGGATTTTTATCAATAACATATAAAACAAATTTTCTCTCATTAGAGCCATTTGGTAAATTATCCCAATTATTTCTCCATTCAGTAGTTCTAAGTATTGTTTTGTAAGGCCCATCTGGTAAGTCTCTAATATTTAATTTATGTTGTCTTTTAAATATATATGAAAAAGGCTTATTTTCTTGCCTAGATTGTCTTATAATGTTTGAAATTTTGTACTTGTTTTCTTGTATTTCTGAATCAATAAGTCTTTCATTTACTGTTTGAAATTTTTCTCGCTCTTTTCTTTCTGATTCAAATTTAATTTGCTCTGCTGTTTCTCTTGCAATTCTATCATAGTCAATCTTAACTCTTTGTGGAACATCTTCCACTCCTGGCCTATATTCAACGCCAGTTCCACCCATTCCTTCTTTTATTTCTGCTTCAGTTTTATATCCTTTATTTCTGTATGTTTCAACATCTTTAATAGGAACATCTATAGTATAAAAATCAGTTCCACGACCAGTATATATTGGCTGTTTTGTTCCTGCATCAATAAGTCCCATCTTAACAGTTTCGCCTTCAAGAGCTGCCTCAACATCTCCAATACCTTCTTCTTTAGCAACCTTCTTTTTTGCTTCTTCTATAGCTTCTTCCAAAGGCTGTTTTAATTTATTTTTAACATCTTCCGGAGTAAGCTTTATTTCCTCAGAAGTTCTTTGAGCTTTCCAATTATCTCCAAGCTCTCTTTTCATATTATCAAACCAAAAATCAGCATATTCTTGAGCCTGTTCTTTGGTATTAAATTCTAAATCTTCAAATAAACGCTTATTATTATCTTTTGTTTTTATAAAATATTTACTGTTGCCAAAATCATTTTTTGCATTAATGATGGAAATATCTTCTTTTTTAAATGGAGTTTCAAACAAAGCTTCTCTTCCAACTGCAGAAGCATTTGCTTGCTCTTTTATTAAGTCCATAAACTCTATTTCAGCTTCCATTTCCTTAATCCACAACTGTCTATCTCTTTCTCCCAACTTAACAGTTTTACCTGTTTTCTCACTTAAAACTTTCTCAAGCTGTTCAAACATTGAATCTTTATTTCTAAGGAATTCTGTAATAGATTGTCTAACAGCTGAATGTCCATCCCCTATAATTCCATATTCTAAAAGAAATCTTTTTTCTGATTTATCTAAATTATCAAAACCTTTTTTACTTAAACTTTGTATCCTTTGCAATACAGGGACAATGTATTCCTTATCTTCAGCAATAGCCCTTTCTTTTGTTTTTAAATCAGTTATCTCTCTTATTACGTCTTCAGCAGTAAACCCTTGTTTTAATAAATTTTCTCTCATTGCTTGAAATGAAGCTGTCTCTTTACCTATTGCAGATTTTTCCACATCCATAACAGTTTTTACAATATCAATAATATCCCTATCTCTTGGGCCTTTTAAAGAAGAATACATCCTCATTGAACCTATAATACCAGCATTACTAATTAAATGATTATAATAATCTTCTTTTGAGAAATTATCACTTGTAAATCCAGGAGTACTTTCAAATAAGCCTGTCAAACTAGGTATTCCCGCATCATTAAGTAAATGAGGAATTGTTGTAAAGGCCGCAGCTTCAGTCCCTACTTGAGATACAGGGTGAGTTAACATTTTAGTTAATTTATGTTTTAATGCAGGGTTTTCAGCCATTTTTGCATAAGCATATGAAGTTGCCATGGTACCCTTAACAGGCCCCCCAGTAAGAGCACCTACAATACCACTTTCAAGAGCTGCATGTGAAGCATCACCCATAACCTTTATAAAATCAACGTCACCTGTCTCTATTCTTTGTTGGGCTGCACTCCCAAGGGCTGCATGTCCAGCTGTAAATGTAGCTAAATTTGTACCAAGCTCTGTAGCTCCTCTTGCAAAGTTATATCTTCCAACTTTTTTCTTTAATATATTTTCAGTAGTTTCTTCAACAGACTCTTTAGCCCATTTATTTAAAAGACCTTTACCTACAGCACCCTTAGCCGCAACTCCAGCTTTTCCTGCTCCCCATAAATTAAGCAAATCAAGAGGACTCATAAGGCTTAAAAAGAACCCTGCTGCATGCTCTAAAGCATTTGGCTTATAATCGTCAGAAACATCATACCTTTCTTTCCCATACATTGTAGTATACCATTGCCCTGCCTGCTGATGATTGTAAACATGCTTATAAAAATCTGAAGAACCAAAGCCTAAAGGGCCTCCATGTTCAGCAAAATAATTTGCAAGTGAAACATCTTCTACTAATGAATTAAATACATCTGGAGTAAAATCTTGGAATTTTTCAGGAACAGTTGATTTATTGCTTTCAATTCTTTGTTTTAAATTATTAGCAAAATTACTGGTCAACTCATCATCAACTTCTTGATGATATTGCAATGGACCTTCAAAGTCTGGGAGCTCACGACCGTAACTGCTAAACATTTCTTGCAATGCTTGCCATTTTTGGTCATCAGGCATATTAGCTGAGGCATTCGGAAAATATCTGTAAAAATTAGTTAGTAATTGTTGTTGGCTCATTTATTATTATTTAGCAATTTCAATAAATTTATCATAAAATTTTCTATCTATTTCTTGACCATTCATTAAATCATTTCTTTGAGGCTCATCTAAGGCATTTAAAAATAACATAAATTGATTTTGGTCTAAATTATTTTTTAATTCATCTACTCCAATAGAATTAAAATTTCCGCCTACTTTTTCATTAAATGCCTTATTAGTTCTTTCGCCCCAAACTCCGTCTATATATTTTTCTTCAAGACCTAAATCTTCTTGAATAAACATTATTTCATTTTTTGACAAATCATCAATCTGTCTGGGTGAATTATTAAATTTTTCTACAGCACCTAAAGAAGAAGTGATTAAATCGTTACCACCTTCTTCAGGAAATATGTCATACATAGCTTGTGCAGCAATCTCATCATATGCTCCCCAAGTTATTGCATTTAAATTTGTTGTTGTTATCTTTTGCTCAATATTATTATACTCATTTATTAAGCTAGTAAGATTGTTAGCAATTTGATTGTATGAATAGCTGCCATCGCTAGGGACATACTCACTGCCCAGCATAACTTCTTTTGCCTCTTCACTCATTTCGTCAAGTTCCTGAAATTTTAAATCTTGTGCTCTTAGATTTTTTAAAGTATTTAAAAGAGAACTTATGTTTGAATTTAATTGGTTTTGCTGTGTATGATAAGTTTTTAAATCTGATTCTAAATTTTTCACTACTTCTGCTTCTTTATTTTTAAAGTTTCTTAAATCTGTAGCATCAAAAATCCATCTTGCCTCACTAGGGCTTAATTGCTTAACCTGCAAAGGAGAACCTTCAACTGTTTCAATTTCTCCAGTTTCTGCATTCCATCTTTTTTGAATTAAATTAACTCCAGTATCTTGATTGGTTAAAGCATACTCAAAATTATTATAAATATTAAAAGAATTGTGCATTTCTCTTGCAAGTTCTTCAATATTGTAATTATCAGCTCCATAAGTTTTTTTAATGTTCCCTAAATCATATAAATTAGTTATGTTTCCATACTCATCAAACTGAAGGCCCATTCCTTGTAAAGCATTCATTTTACTTTGATATTGGTTTTTTAAGTCAAACATAATATTTGGAAGAGACTTATCTCTAGGCACCCATCCTTTTATAACTGCATCTGACCACATATTTGAAAACAAAGCAACCTCTGAGGTGCTGATATCAGATGGAAATGTTAAAGGTTTATCTCCTAATTCTCCCATAAAATTTGTCCAAGCGTTTTTAAGGTCTTCACCCTCTTTAAATGCAAATGGCCCTTTCTCTGGAACTTTAAACTTTTCTATATTCCAAATATATGAACTATTTTTACTATCTGCAAAACCTCCTAAAGCCCCTTCAAATGCTTCAATCTTTCTTTTTTTATTTTCATACTCACTAGCAGCTACCTTTCCAAGCATTTCATAAGCAGGATTACCTGTCATAGAGCTATAATCTTCACCCTTATCAATCCATTCCCCCATAATACTGTCAAAATCAGACAAATCATCACTATTAGATGCAGAATTAATTAATGCCATTGCAGCATTTAAATTATCACCCCATTGATTTGCTTCTTGAAATTTAGCAGATTGCTGTCTATCTAGCAAATCTAAAATAAATTTTAAAGAATCTCCTGTTGCAGATGTTGATTTAAGTCCAAAACCGTTTGACATTTATATCTCCTTACTCATTATCCAATACCACCTTGTAATTGAGCCAATAATTGGGCCCATTCATCCATTACTCCAGTAACTTCTTGACCTGCCGCTTGTTGCATTCCTAGTATATCTTCATAACCACTCATTAACCCTGCATCTATTTGACTTTGAAGCATATCTTCATAAGCCCCAACATTTAATACGTCTCCATATCCACCGCCATATTGTTGCATTGTCTGTTGCATAGCTTGCCCTCTAGCTGATTCCATAATTGGGTCATAATATCCATAACTTAGTTTATCAATCATATCTGGACTTAAAGCTCTAAGCATTGATGGGTCCCATTCCGCATATTGTGATAGATTAGACAAAGCCGCACCATACAGTGAGTCTGGGTTTGCATAAGGATTTAAATCTACAGGATTCCAACCCATTTCTATAGCCATAGCTAAAGTCAATCCTCCAATATCATAAGGGTCAAATGGTATATTATAAAATTCAGCATCTTCTGGTAAAGTAGGAGGATTACCATATATAGGGTCAATATTATAAGGGTCCGCTAAATGTTGTAAATCTGCTGGGAGCAGATGAGAACCCATTCCTTGAATCCACTGTTCAAAGTTAATATGGGTACTAATATTTTCACCTGTAAGCAACTCCGATTCACTTGCAGGAAATCCCTGATGAAAATAATCATACATAGCGTTATACCAATCATTATAAGCATCTCCGAAAGGAACATTAACTCCACTAGTAAAGTCAGTTTGCCCTGTTGGCATTCCAAGTGGAGCACCTCCTAGTAATTCTGGGAAAATTTGCTGCATATATTCTTGATATTCGTAAGGAATATCAGCCCAATCTCCTAAGGTAAATGGAGCTGCTGTGTGTGGAGCTGGGTTCCAATATTCTGGCTCAAGTCCTGGCAATGGTGTATCTGGGTCATATGGAGCCTCTGTTAAGTCCCATTCACCTGTTTCTTCGCTATATTGCCATTCAAGTTCTGGGTCCCAAGGGTAATCTATTGGTTCATCAGGGTCTACGTATCCATACGATTCTTCCCATACTGTATCTCCAGTAAAATCTTCATATTCGCTGTAATCAGTATCCCATGGGCTTAACAATTCTGTTAATTCAGCGTTCCCTGATAAAACTGCTTCTAGCCAATCTTCAGTATTAATTACACCATCATTATTTAAATCAAGATGACCCCACTCCCAGTCTTGATATTCTTGAGTAAATGAATATCCGGGCCCCCATATATAATCACTCTCAGGTCCAGGGTCCAATGGTTTTAAAGGAGCTTGAAGATATTCACCTTCTTCAGGTATATCAAGAATATTAGGCTTAATAATAGGCTCTTCAGTTAATCCCCCCCATCCAGGGTCAACTTCTTGAGGCCCTTCGGGATGCCCTCCAACTGGTAACCACTCACCTGTCTCTTCATTATATTCCCACGTCCAGCCTTCGGGAAGCTCATCTGAAGGAGGTCTTCCAATAAAATCTCCAACCCCTACTTGTCCACCCCCTACCTGAACAGGTTCCCATTCCTGAACATCAGCATTCCAATCCCACGTCCAACCATGAGGAAGTTCATCTTCAGGCGGTAGTTTACCATACATATCCTCTGGTTCTTGTAAATATTCAGGAACGTCAACAGTTTGACCAGTTTCAGACTCTATTCCGCCTATTACTTCTTGACCAATTCCTCCTGGCCCCTCTTCTATAATTTCTTGCTCTTGAGGAGTAGTAAGATAATCAGTTATTGTATTAACAATATCGATAGGAGCACCTGCATCAATAAGGCTTACTTGGTCAAGATTATCAACAACACCATCATTATTATAATCCCATGTACTTGGGTCATTAAGGTCAAAATTTGACATCCATTCATTTTCTATAGGTTCCCATTCACCAAATCTTGGATTCCAATTCCATTGATAGCCAAAAGGAAGCTCATCAGATGGCATCATTGGTATTCCCTCATAAATTGGTGAAGGTTTGTCTGGTTCTTGTAAATATTCAGGAACGTCAACAACAGTCCCCTCATTTGGGGGAGCTATATAATCAGTCATTTGTTGAATAATTTCTTCAGGAAGCCCTTGGCTAACTGCCGCTATTTGGTCAAGCATATCAATAGAGCCATCGTTATTTAAATCCCATGAACTAATATCACTATAATCTACATTGACTGCCTCCCAGTTACCATCAATTTGTTGCCACTCCCACCCTTCTGGAAGTTCATCTAACCCCTCAGGAATTTCTCCTGTAGTAAAATAATCTGAATACATATCAATAACAGCCTCAGGAGCTCCAGCTTGAATAAGTGCTTCAATATCAATTAAATCTACAGCACCATCATTATTATAGTCCCATGTATTTATATCATTAGGATTAAAATTGCTAAGCCAATGAATATATGTTTTATCAATATCAGCGGGAACTTCTTCTTGCAAATATTCAGGAGCATCAATAACTGTACCAGTCCCAGGGTCTTCCCCAATATCTACAATATCTAAATCATCTATTTTTACAGGCTCCCAATTACCATCAACTTGTTGCCATTGCCAACCTTCAGGCAATTCTTCTGTCCAAGGCTTATCAGTTTCAGGAATTAAAGTAGTTTCTTCTTGTAAATATTCAGGAACACCAACAACAGTTCCGGTCCCAAAATCTTCTTCAGGCTCAGGGTCCAACTCTACAGGTTCCCAATTACCATTAACAAATTGCCATTCCCAGCCCTCTGGAAGCTCTTCTGCAAAAGGTTTATCAGCATCAAGCCCAATCTCTTCTTGTAAATATTCAGGGGCATCAACAACTGTTCCTAAATCAGGAGAAAGTGAA
>CEUI01145619.1_pt1 | contig 19664 bp, 17 predicted proteins | sample 531411 | NCBI WGS metagenome assembly CEUI01 (sample SAMEA2622841, study PRJEB7988) | marine metagenome | isolation source: saline water (ENVO:00002010), including
GGGCATTGTGTGTGGTGTGTGTTGTATTTGGGGTGGGGTGGTTGTTTTTAATCAATAGGTTCCATCAATCTATAAATGTAAAAAGTATCCAGAGAAATAAATCGTAATGAGTAATAAAGGTCAAAAGAAACAACCAGAATTCAAAGAGGGGAAACTCTGTAAAAAGTGTGACACTACTACAAAGTTAGTAGTTAGAAGAAAAACCCCTATAGGGACTCCCTATAAAACTCATCGCTGTTGGGAGTGTTCTAAAAGAAAATCTATAAGAAACAATCTTAACGATAATAATCTGGAATGGCAGAGAAAGAACAGAGAACATCTTAGAGCATATCAAAGAGAATACTATAAGAACAAATACAAAGAACGTAACGGTACTAATGCAAAAAGGTTGAGAGAGCGGACAGTGTATAATGATAAGAAAGAAATTGCAGAGTTTTATCGTAACTGTCCCAAAGGATATCATGTAGATCATATCATACCTTTGAATGGTAAGAATGTATCTGGGTTACATACGATTAATAATCTGCAATACCTTTCAGCAACAGAGAATTTAAGAAAATCTAATAAATTTTGACCCCTACCCCATTTTTCTCTTGACATTTCAAACACTTAACTGTATACTAAGAATATGTACGATGTAAAACGAAGAATAGACGATAACATTAACCTTATGGTGCCATGGTATCTTATGACCTCATATCTTTATTATAAGTGTCATGAGAGTATTATATCCGATGAGCAGTATGATTGGTTATGTACAGAAATTCTTAGTAAATGGGATGATATTAAACACCCCCATAAAAAGTACATTGACAAAGATAGTTTGTCAGCGGGTACAGGATATACCCTTAATGAATATCCAGAACGTGTAAAGGGGGCAGCGAAGGCTGTCTTAGGTAATGTAAACAATGTGGAATGGTAATATTAATGATACAGTAACATACAAGGATTCTGACAGTAATACTCTGAGAAATGGGAGAGTAATGGAAGTATCCTCTGACATGGACTCTTATGAGGATATGAGATTGGAAAATGGAATTCCTATGTATTGGTCGAAGAAAACTAAGAAGTATGTTCCTGTCAAGGATAAAAACATGGATACTGTGTATATATCTGTGATAAGTGGTGAGAATACTTGGAATGAGAGGACTGACTATATATTCTTGAATGAGATCGTTAGCGGGGCGAATCCGCCTGTGAAGGAGCTGTGAGTGTTATTGGAGAATGATACTAAGTTAGATTATTCCGATGTATTGATACGTCCGAAAAGATCTGAACTGACTTCACGTTTTGATGTGGAGATGGAAAAAAACTATACCTTTAAGTGGTCTGGAAAACAGTGGACAGGGGTTCCCATTATGACTTCCAATATGGATGTTACTGGAACCTTTGAGATGCATGAAGAGTTAAGTAAACATGGTATAGTCACCTGTATTGCAAGAATGTGGAATACGAGTGGTGAACTCTGGAATGATGCATCAAATAAGAATAAACTCTGTGTTATGTCGGGAATCTCTAATACAGAGATATCTGAGATAGTTGGTGTTGCGAATACCTTTCCAGATATTGCATTTGTCGGTCTAGACGTTGCAAATGGATATACCATCAATTTTGTGGATGCAGTTAAACGTCTAAGGGAACAACTTCCCGATGCAACCATTATAGCGGGTAATGTGGTCACAGGAGATATGACTTCTGAGTTGATTCTATCTGGTGTGGACATTGTGAAGGTAGGAGTAGGGCCAGGAAGTGTATGTACGACTCGTATCAAAACAGGTATTGGTATGCCACAGTTAAGTGCGGTAATAGAGTGTGCAGATGCAGCTCATGGTCTAAATGCACATATCATTGCAGATGGTGGATGTAATTCCTCTGGTGATGTTGTCAAGGCGTTTGCTGGTGGTGCAGACTTTGTTATGATTGGTGGTATGCTTGCTGGACATGATGAATGTGAGGGGGAATACGTATTTGAGGATGATAATGAGGAACCAGTGGGTATGGTGTTCTATGGAATGGCATCTCGTACCGCAATGGACAAACATGGTCACTCAAATAGAGAATATCGGGGAGAAGAAGGAAAAACTGTTAAGGTTCCATACAGGGGCCCAGTGAAGCATACGATTATGGATATACTTTCGGGTATACGTAGTGCTTGTACATATGTGGGTGCAAAACGACTCAAGGATTTACCCAAATGTACTACTTTTGTTCCTGTACATAATACACATAATCGAATATATGAATAGGAGAATATTATGGGATTAGTGAGAAAAAGAACGATTTATGATCGTGATGGTAAGACTCCATATATGCAAAGATATCATCTTATCTTTCGGGAGAAATCTGACCATATGGAGAAGAATGTAAGAGTTCCTTTTAATGCGTATCTACACAAGATACTACGTTCTGACGAACCTATACTCCATGACCATCCTTGGAATTGGGGTACATACATTATTAGTGGTGGGTACTACGAACATACCCCCGAAGGAACCTTTTGGAGGGCGCCAGGGACTTGGAGAACTAGAACCTCTACTGATTTACACTGGTTGGAACTAAAAGATGGTCAACCTTGTTGGACTATCTTCTGGCATGGTAAAAGAAAGAGGACATGGGGATTCCAAACAGATAATGGTTGGAAGGACTATCGAACCTTTTTAGAGGAACGAGCAAAGGCATGAGTCTACTCAAAAGTCTCGCTTCTAACATAGAGGCGCAGAACAATAGAAAAAATACACCTGTATACCCATTTACTATACGGTTTCCTATAATCGAACAGAATATCCCTCTAGATTTCGATTTTGAGAAGGATATTCGTGATGCAGGCTCTCTTGGTGCGGTAACACAAGCAAAATGTTATCGTACACGTTGGGATATGCATGACCACTATGAATCTTTTGCGAATTTAGGAGAAATAGCGAAATCTGTTGCGGATATGCATCCTTTAGCGGGAAGAAGTAAACCAGATGGGACTCCAGACCCTATTCCTTGGATTATCAAGGAGAGTTGGGGATTGATATATGAGAAAGGAAACTACACTAGTGTACATTCTCATTGGCCGTCTACATGGGGATATGTTTATACTGTGGAGGCTTGTGACGATTGTTCCCCTCTTATATTTGACCAGATGGATCAACACGTACAATTCTTTCCCAAGAATGGACAACTACTAGTGTTTCCCGCTTGGTTGAACCACCATGTTCCAGAACAGAAGTGTGAACACCCAAGAATTAAGATCGCTGGTAATCTAGATACTGGATGGGACTTTAAAAACAGGGTATTATATGATGAGCAAACTCAGTGACCTAGCAAAAGGATTAACTCCGAAATCTTCTTTGAGGAATAATGAGAACTCTATTATGTTTTCTCAGAAATATCCTGTCATAGTTAAAACATTTGATGATGCTCCTTTATCTGATTTGAGAGATGATATTCTTAAATGCGGAGATGTACAAAAACAGAAAACAAATGTTCAGGCAGATATGACAAATTGGTTTATGCATCATACCCATTCTTCCTTTCAGTGGGTATGTGATAGGGCTATAGAAATCGCTTCAGAAAATAATCCGCATAAAATTAATATGTTTGTATATGATTGTTGGGGAGCGGTTTATAAACAAGGTGATTTTACAAAAGAACATGACCATTGGCCTGCATTATGGAGTTTTGTATTCTATGTTGATTGTTGCGAGGATTGTGCTCCTTTAGTGTTTCCTACTACGTTAAACAATGATGATCCTCTTAGACATAGTAAGGTATTTTATCCTAAAAATGGAAAGATGATTGTATTTCCAGCGTGGATTATCCACAATGTATTGAAACAAACCTGTAATCATGACCGAATTATGGTTGCTGGGAATATCAGATTGTCTAAATAAACTTCACCATGAGACAACAGGAACACGATCCTTCCTTACGTTATAGGGTTATTGCCGTAACGAGGGAAGTATTACAAGAGGGACTATCGTTTGAGGATGCCCAATATTATATTGACAATATGATTGACCAAGGTGTTACTAATCTCGAAATGGAAGAATATTTTCCCGATTCAAACCGATTAGGCAGAGATCCAGACTTGCACTAACCCTTATAAATACCTTTAATAATAAAGGAGTATAAGGGTGCCTGAAACGCAATTTATGGGTACAGACTTTATATGGTTTGTAGGGGTATGCGAAGATAGAGATGATCCATTGAAGATGGGTCGTATTAGAGTTCGTGCATTAGGTATCCATACAGATGATATACGAAAATTACCTACGAAGGATTTGCCGTGGGCGTATGTTATGGCCCCAACCACTACACCATCTATGAACGGTTTAGGAGAAACCCCACCCTTTATTGTACAGGGTGCATGGGTTGTTGGTTTCTTTAAAGATGGTGCGGAGTCTCAAGAACCCATTATTATGGGAACTCTGCCTGGATTAAATACAAATCCCCCAGACCCAACAAAAGGATTTAATGATCCAGATGGGATATATCCAGTTACTACTGGTGTAGATGATGTTAATGGCCTTGCAAGGGGAGCAACAGCGGAATTCCACCCAGCACTTGTTTTACGTAGGAATAAAAAACAAACTGGTATACCTATTGCAACCAAACCACATATTCCTTCAGTATCCCAATCTCTTGCGGAACCAGAGGCTAGACAAACATTCGATGAATTAGATCCTAAATCTAAAACTGGAACTTTGTATCCATATAACCACGTACATGAAAGTGAGTCTGGTCACGTACATGAGATAGATGATACCCCAGGCGGAGAAAGAATACATAGACAACATAGAATAGGAACCTATGAAGAATGGCATCCTAATGGTGCAAGAGTATTACATACAGAACATGATAACTACGAAATAATTTCTGGCGATAGTAATATATTCATTAGGAAAAGAATGAAGGATGATGGTATAACAACGGAGGCAGGGAATCTTACTATCACGGTTGAGGGGGATGTTCGTCAATTAATAAAAGGAGATTATGTTTTAGAGGTGGAAGGAAACTATACGGAGAAGATACATAAGAACCATCAAGTTAAAGTAGGTGCTGGTGAAGCAGGCGGAAATCGTGAAGAAGTTATTCGGGGTAACCATTCTATTAATATTAATAATGCATATTTCGGTGCAGTAGGAACTGCAACTGAAGGGGATAAGGATTACCAACAAACTATTGGAGGAAGTGAAACTAGAGATATAGTAGGTAATGTAGATATATACACGGATGCAAACTATACTCTATTTTCCGCAATTGATACTAAATTTACTACAGGAACTAATATGACCTTAACTACTGTATCGGGTATTATGTCCTCTAAGTCTGGTGATAAGTTAAATATTAAATCCGCAGAAGCAATGCATATTAAGACGGAAGCGGACGGATTGCTTGTTGAGTCAACTGGTGCGGTCACCGAAAACTTCAGTGCTGGTCAAGATACTAATATTACTGGCAATTGGACTTGTGATACCACTGGTAATATAGAACTGAATAACGAATAGGAGACTAGAATGCCTGGCGTACATTTAAATGGTTATACTAGAGTATGCGGAGCAGGAACAATTGCTACCGCAAAACGAGTATATTCGGATGGTGGTAAATTATGGGCAATAAATGGTGACGTAAATTCTCATGGCGGTGGCGCTTTAATCGCTGGTAGTCGTAGAGTTTTCTCTAATGGTCAAGCAATTGTTAATCATACACCAGATGGTAGTGCGGCTGATGCTTTATGTCCTGCTCCACCACATTGTGCGCCAGTTACAGCCCAAGGATTTTCAAAGGTTGTCATAGGAGACTAGAATGGGAATACCAGCGCTACCAAAATTTAATACTCCTAATCTCTGTGGTGCAAGTGCAGAGATGAATGATATGATTAAGAAAAAAGATGAACTTATGAAGAAACTTGAAGAGGGGTTGGAAAAGGATGCTTCTACTTTAAAAGCGGAAATGGATACTGGATTAAAAGAATTAAAAGATAAGATTAAGAAACTTGCACCTGAGATGCCTGAAACGGCGGATAAAAATTTTCAAGCTGAAATTAAAGGTTTACAGGGGATAAGCAAGAGTACACCACAAGGGTTACTATTGTTTAATGCAAAGGTAACAGAACTAACAAAAACATTTGGGGATAAATTAAAAGAAGTTGGTAGTGATGTAGAAAAAGAAGTTGCAAAGGTAGATGCAAATATTAAGGCAGGGGGAACAGGTTGTAGTTGCGGTGTTCCAAATCTAGTAGTAGGTGGTGATGGTAAGGTAAAAGAAAAACCAGAAAATCCTGTTATGCCTGTTAAGGAAGAAGAAAAAGAAGAAAAGTCAACAGTAGTAACTCCCTCTGTATCTCTTAATCAAGCAACAAAAGATGTAATAGGTTTGATGAATAAAGCACTTCCTGTTATGTCTAAAGCTATGGGTGCTCTTACACAAGAGGTAAGTTTAAATGGCCCAAGTGTTTCTCCTAAAATGTTAGAGATAGCAAGAGATGCAGATATGGAAATGAAAAATACTATAGGGGGGAGTCATCCAGGCTTAAAAAGATTAGATAATTTTTTTGGTCAAAAACATATCTTCAATACTGTTGATACTGATAAGGCATTAGCCAATCCAGATAAAAGTAATGCACAAGAAACTCCTTCTGGAATAAATGGACTTTTCGCTGCTGTTAATAATCATGTTAAAAATGTAGAGAGGCAAGCAGAGTTATTTTCACTACAGGATGCGAAAAATAAGAAAACCTTAAATCCTATTAAAATGGCATATAAGGCTGCGTCAAGACCTTTCCCTGAGAACAAAGCGAGCTCGACAGAGATATGGTATTTTAATAGTGAAGCTGATGAAGCTACTATAGAAACAAATTATTATAGATGGGATCAATGGATATGTGATCAGAGAAGAATACATGAAAAAGATTTAGATGCAGCCAGACATCATGAGAACGGGCCTGAAAATGCACCTAGATTAGTTGCAAGTGTTAAGGAGTATGGGGAACAATCGGAGACTGAAATACTGAATATGAAGGACTTTTATGAAAGTATGCTTAAAAATAATTTAAAACCTATACCAGAAGAAGGAGCTCCTGGCGGGTCACAAGTACAAGATGGTGGAGAAGATGCTGGTAAAAAATTCTTGATGGCTAAACATAGTAATATTATCAGCCTAGGTCGCCACCGAAGCGGAATGTTTTTTGTAAGGATTATTAAAGAGGGTGGGAAATCGTCAGTACATCTTGGCCCTACCATGGCATCAGTAGCTAATACACATGGAAATAATATACCAAGGGATTCTGAAGAAGCCAGGAATACACCACATCTTGGCCCAGCAGCCAAAGGTAAAATAAGACCACTTCCGGCAGGTTTTGGTCGATAACATAATGGAGAAATATTATGGGTAAAAAGAAATCAAGAGCAACATACGTATCTAAAGGTGAACGAAGAAGTGTCGTTAACGGAAAACATCATAAGAGTGATTGGACTCCCTTGCAAGAAGCCAATCATAAGATAGATGCATGGGCAAAAGGAAAGAAGGTATTTCTTACAATAGAAAACCCGAATAAGAATGAAACTGCAAAACCTTTTATACGAGTTCCAGCTGAACACGTATGGAAAAAATATGAACCATATAGAATGAAGCAATCGAGTGAATGACTTATAAATAATGACAGGAGTCTAAAATGGTAGGTAATCCAACAAATGAGGCTGCTTTTATAGATGCACAATCTAAAAATGATATTAGTAGAAATTTACGTAAATATGCAGATTTAGATTTATTCTTTCAAAAGAAAGCTTCAACTAAGGATATTAATAAGGTTACTAATATACAGGCGGTTAAGCGTTCTGTAAGAAATCTTGTTTTGCTTAACCATTTTGAAAAACCTTTTCATCCAGAGATTGGTTCTGGTGTGAGAGAAATGTTATTTGAACCTATGACTCCCCTCACATCTGTCATACTAAGCAAAAAGGTACAGGATGTTATAGAGAACTATGAACCAAGGGCAAGATTAGTTGGTGTGAGAGCTCGTCCAGACTTAGATCGTAATGCTTATGAAATGACAATAGAATTCTATGTTGTTAATGCTCCAACAGACTTAATAACGATAGATGTAATGTTAGAGAGATTACGATAATGGCAGATATTAAAAGATTAGATGTAACAGAATTTGACTTTGATGAAATAAAAGAAAATTTAAAAACCTTCCTAAGAGGTCAGACAGAATTTACTGATTATGACTTTGAGGGTTCTGGTATGAATATTCTTCTGGATGTTCTTGCATATAATACTCACTATCTAGGTTTCAATGCAAATATGCTTGCAAATGAAATGTTTATAGACAGTGCAAGTTTACGTTCTAGTGTAGTATCTCATTCAAAAACTTTAGGTTATGAACCTACTTCTGTTACTGCTCCTACCGCAACTATAGACGTAACACTATCCAATGTTTCTAATTCTACTAGAACAATTTCCAAAGGTACTAAATTTGATGCCACAGTTGATGGTGATTCATTTCAGTTTATCACTATCGCAGATGTAACTGCCACTAAAAATGGAACAGATATTACTTTTGAGGATTTGGTAGTATATGAGGGAACACTTGTAACACAAAGGTACACTGTTGATACTGATGATGCAGATCAAAGATTTGTAATAGATGATAACAGAGTAGACATTAGAACTCTAAGTGTAATAGTTCAAGAATCTTCTTCAGATACAACCCAAACAGTATATACAAAAGCAACAGATATTACAGAACTTACTTCAGTAAGTGCTTCTTACTTTTTGCAAGAAGTTGAGTCTGGTAAATTTGAAGTTTATTTTGGAGATGATGTAATTAGTAAAGGTGTAGATAATAATAACATAGTTATATTATCTTATGTTGCAACAAATAAGGACTTGGCAAACGGTGCTTCTAATTTTTCTTCTTCTAGTGCTATTGATGGAGAAACTTCTATTATTGTTACCACTGTAGATTCTGCTAAGGGTGGTGGAGAAAGAGAGAGTATAGATTCAATTAAATTAAATGCACCTTTAGATTATGCATCTCAAGGACGTTGTGTAACAGTAAATGATTATATGGTGTTTTCTAGGAAATTATTTCCACAAACAAAATCTGTCCAAGTGTTTGGTGGAGAAGATGGATCTTTTGATTCTAGTTTAGGTGTTGTTTCTACTCAAGAGTTTGGTAAGGTATTTATTTCGATTAAATCTACTACAGGTAATAACCTAACGGTAACACAGAAGGAACAATTAGTAACTGACCTTAAAAAATTTAATGTTGCTTCTATTACACCAGTAGTTATTGATCCAGAAACTACTTTCTTAATACTAGATGTTAAGTTTAAGTTTAATTCTAGTAAAACTTCTAAGACTAGAGAGGCATTACAATCAGAAGTTAATACTGCTTTGTTAGCTTTTAATAATAATAGTTTAACAGAATTTAATGCACCATTTAGATATACTGAGGTTACAAAAATTATTGATGATGTGGATGAAGCTATTCTTAATAATGTTACCAATGTATCAATGGCACAACTTATTGAACCTACACTAAATTCAGCTGAAGGACATAATCTTTATTTTAATAATGCCCTTGACCATCCAGTGGCGGGACATAATGCAGTGAATGGTGGTGTTGTGGCCTCTACAGGGTTTAAAGTCAGTGGTGATGCTACAAATATACAATTCTTTGATGATGATGGAAACGGAAATTTGCGTAGATATTATTTGGTGGGAAACACCAGAAATTATCAAGATAATACTGCTGGAACAGTTGACTATACCAACGGTCATATTAAAGTTAATTCTATTAATATAACTACAATAGAAAATGTAGATGGTCTTACTTCTTCAAAGATAAGGATAACTACTGTTCCTAATTCTAAAGATATTATTGCTGTTAGAAATCAAGTATTAGATATTGATTTTGTTAATACACTCATTTTAGGAGAGGTTGATACGATTGCGGTTGGTGTGCCTGGAGCTGCTTCTTCATATATTACTAACCCATCTACGCCAGAAACACAGAGTTTTTAAAAAATGGCACCTTTTGACGGAAAGCTAACATCTAAGATATCCCCTCTAATAGAAGGCCAAGTTCCTGACTTTGTTCAAGCGGATCATCCCAAATTTGTAGAATTTCTTAAACAATATTATAGATTTTTAGAATCTGCTGAACTACAGGTAACAGTGGTTATTGACAGTATAAGACTAGAAACTATTTCTGAAAGTTTTATAGTTTCTGAAGGGGATAATCCTGTAAAGTTCAATACTGAAATAGGTACTGGTTCTACTGGTAAATTTGATGAAGGCGAAACTATTACTGGTAGGATATCGAAAGCTACTGCCACAGTTCTTATAGATGACTTAACAAATACCACTCAACCAAGAATATTTGTTACCTCTCAACAAAAATTTGTTGAGGGTGAAATTGTAGATGGTGAGACTAGTGGTGCCCAGGCTACTATCACGAAATATCGTGCTAACCCTATTCAAAATATACAACAACTTTTAGAATACGCAAATACTGATAATACTACTACTAGATTTTTAGATGAAATGTATAATCAGTTTTTGGAGGCAATTCCTAAAACCCTTGCTTCTGGACTTAATAAGAGAAATCTTATTAAGAATATTAGAGACTTGTATTCTGCAAAAGGAACCTCAGAAGGACACAAACTATTTTTAAGAATGATGTTTGGTGAAGAAGCAGATATTGTCTATCCAGAACAATTTATGTTAAGAGTGTCTAAAGGTAATTGGACACAACCTACCACTATGAGAGTTGAAGCGAAAGCGGGTTCAGATGCCACTGATATTGTCGGTCAGACTATTACTGGAAAAACTTCTGGGGCCACAAGTGTTGTTCTTAATGCAATAGTTTTTTTCCAAGCCGGTGAAGGAGTATCAGAATTAGAAATAGATCCAGATGAAACTACAGGAACATTCGTATTAGGAGAAACAATAACTTCTGAGTCTAATACTAAAGATATTGAAATGAATTTCTTTGTTAGAGGATTTGTTTCAACTGCAACAGTAGATAAAAGTGGGTGGGGTTATTCTATAGGTGATGAAATCAGACTAACTTCTGATACAGGAAATGATCAAGCAGTTGCAAAGGTAGGAACAATAGGAAAAGGTAATGTAGCTGGAGTTGTAATTGATGACTTTGGTAGTGGGTATAGAACAGGGGATGTTGTTACATTTACAAAAAGTTCTGGAGATGAAGATAGCACAGTAGAAGATGCCAAAGGGTTTGTTGCAGTAGTTGATGGTGCAATTCTTTTAGAAGATACTGATGGTGATGATGATTATCTTATATATGAATCAGATACCGTACATAGTGTTAACCATTTAAATTTAGTACTTGAAGGAACGGACTCTGAAAAGTCTAATGAAGGTTCTAGTATAATTCTGGATGGAACAAATGGTTCCAGTAAGGATGCAAATTATAAACTTATTACTAACGAAACTACCTTACAACATGACTTGTATGGTGGTGATGATGACCGTATAGTTATAGAAGTAGGGGCCCAAGATACGGAAGGGTCTATTCATCGTATTATTGTTACTGATCCAGGCGGAGGTTATTCACAACTTCCTACAGTATCAGTTAATAGTTCTACAGGTTTGGGTAGCGGTGCAGTTGTTAAGTCATTAACTCTTAATATAGGAAGTATAGATGAAATAGAAATAACTGACGGTGGTTTTAAATATACAACAGATCCAGAATCACTATTTAATCATCATTTAATATTAAAAGATGTTACTGGAACATTTACTCCAACAAGTGTAATATCGACAGTTAATTCGGGACATAATGGTAAAGTTATATCTTATGATGCTCCTCTTAACCATTTAGAAGTTCAATTAGAGAACAGAGAAAGAATAAGAACAGAAGCAAATGCTTCCTCATTTCAAGAAAATTTACAACTTGAAAGTGGAACATACCCTGGCGAAAATACTGAGCCTGGTCAATTTTTTCATCTTAATAATGTTTTGGAAAATCAAGGCGGAGCCTTTCTTTTAGAGGATGGTTCTGGCGGAAAAATTATAGCCGATAATTTAGAAACTTATAATGGTATGATGTTAATAGAAGGTACAACAAGAAATGGTGTACTACAAACTCTAGGTGAGAGAGTAAATGACAGAATAGAATTAGAGAATGAACCTAGATCAGATGAGAGAAGAGCTATTGGTCAAACTCTCAAAATGGATGGATTTGCCGACTTAGGAAATATTATATTAAATGGAACAGATGGTAGTTATAGTAATGCTGGAGATAATCTTCTCTTAGATGGAACAGATGGTAGTTCTTCTAATGCTGGAAGTTATGTTGCTCAACAATCTCGCTTTGAGGGTGATGATTTGTTAATGGAGAACAGTGTTATATATCCAAATGTCACAGTTAATAATCAAGGAGATAGATTACAATTAAATGGTACACATACGGAATTGTTTACTACAGGTGGTTGGGTTCATAGTGACAGAACAGGATTAAAGGAACAAACATCTCATCCTGTAGATGGAACTCAGAGAATTTCTGGAGAGGGAGATCATTTCCTATTAGAAGATGGAGCCGCAGATGCGAGCTCTAATATGCGTGAACATATTTTAATGGAGTCATCTTTTAATAAACGGATTGTTGATCTTAATACCAATACCCCAGAAGAATCTGATCCATTTGGACAATTTAGAGTTCCACAGTACGATACATTTGCTCATGGTAATATTCCAGCAACAAGACTTATGGGTGAGAATGATGAAACGATAATTCCAGAAAGTAGTTTTGATCTTGGTATTGGTGAAGGAACATTTCTAGTTATTGATAACGATTTCATTGACGGATCAGAACAAGATTTGAAACTTGTACAGGAAGATGGTTTTGCTTTATTGAATGAACAATTTGGTGATACTATTATGCAAGAAAGTGGTCTTAATATTGGTGACTATCCAGATGTTCTAGGTGATAAAATATTAACAGAATCTATTGATTATTCTGATGTATCACATATAGTATTGGATGGTATAGATTCTAGTAGTTCTCATGCTGGAAGTTTTCTTATATCAGAAAGTAATCCAAACTTTGTTGGAGATGTTATTTCCGACAGTGATGGTGCTTCGGGTACTATTGTTACTAGTAATATGGCAAGAGGAACTTTCGGTACAGATGTTACATCTAAAGAAACAGGATTTTATAGAAACACCGATAATCATATAAGTGATGGGGTGATAAAATTACAGGATTCTTATTTCTATCAACAATTCTCTTATGAAATACGGTTAGGTCAATCTGTTTCATCTTATATAAACGAATTAAAACGAGCAGTTCATCCAACAGGGTTTGCAGCTTTCGGTAGGGTAACTATTGCAAGCTCTATAGCTGCAAATATACAAGTACCAACCGCTGGTGGTGTAATAGACTATACTGGTGATACAGATCTCTTTACTCCTACTCTTGCATCTATGTTTGATAATATATTCCAAACACAAATTTCAAGAAGGTTAGGAGTTACAGATTGGAATGATGGTGAGGCATTTGACAGAATTTCCACTGAAGCTCCTTATATATTTGCATTAGAAGATCAGTCAGGATTTCTACAGTTAGACTCTGGTGGTGAAATATTTCAATTAGAAGATGGTACTGGTAATATTACTTTGAATGGAACTGATGGTTCTAGTTCTAATGCAGATAGTTATATCGTTACTGAAGTTGATTATGATGAGAGTTATTATAGAGGTGAAGAAGATTGGATAGCGAAAATAATTGCAGAAGATGAATTAAATGGTATTATGTTTGGTACTGAAAGGTCTACTTCACCTTCTGAAAATCAAGAATTGGATTTATTATCAAAAGTTAAAGTAACTGTTAGTTTGCCAAAACAAATTTATCGAACTAAAGCTGGAGGTATGACAGGTGGATTAGGATTAATCGCTGAAGGTGTAACCGTTAATAATACTATAGAATTAGAAGATGGTAGTACAGGAAGAAAACCAACTATAGTTAGAGATAGATTGTTAATGGATGGTTTTGAAGAATCTTCTGGTTCTGTTACTACAGGTGGTCATATTTCATATGAAGATTCTGTTGATGGTGATTTAGATTCGGGATTAACTTTTAAAGATTTACAATATCTAAGAAATGATGATTTAATATTAGAACAATCATCTACATTTAATGATACTATTGCATTAGAATTTGCAACAGATACTTGGGTAGATGTAAATACTCCGAATTTGTTACTATTGAACGGTACTGATGGGTCTAGTTCTAATGCAAATTCTAGAGTTACCCATGAAGATGACCAAAACTCTTTTGGAGATAATTTAGTACTTAATGGAACCGACTCTGGTAGTACTAATGCTAACAGTAAAGTTGTTAGTGAAGATATACTAGAGGGTGAGATTAGTTTAGGAGAATTGGAAGAAAACTTTACTATAGTCCAAGAAGGATTAGGTATAGGAGATGATGGTAACCAAGGTAGATTTATTACAGAAGATAGTGGAGTTGATGGAGAAATATTACTAGAAAGTACGTTTGAGGTATTTCTATTAGAAGGAGATACTTGGGGAAGAATTCTATCTGAAGATGATGGTGCAATTGCTCAAGAAAAGGGAGAATCAGTTCTTGGAGATAATCTATTAATAGAAACACAAACAACACCACAAGTAACAGGTAAATTTAGGTTAGAAACTACTGCAATACAGGCAGAAGATGGTACTGGTACGCAAATTCCAGAAATAAACTTTCAAGAATCTAATTTTGTACATTTTACCAGACCAGCTGCTATACGTATCGAGTCAACTGGTAGAATAGCACTACAAGATGACAGAGAACCAGTAGGAATAATGCAAGAAGGTACTGGAGATCAAGATAATATTGTATTTAATGGTACTACAGGTGTTGGTAGGGATGAAAACGATAGAGTATTAATGGAAGAAAAGAACTGGACAATTTTAGAACAACATCATCCAGGCTTTGTTATATTAAATGGAACAGATGGTAGTTCTAGTAATGCTGGAGATTATGTTGATTTTGAAATTGGTACTAGACCCCCATTTGATTATACTCTTACTGGTGCTGAACTTCCGGCAACATATGATTCAACACAAGCTACTTACGATACTACACAACAAACCTATGACCAGACCTCTTAGTGTTATAAATAAAGGAATAAAGGAGTAATCATGGCAAAACAAACCGTAAATTTGGGTACAGTAGCGGATGACGGTACAGGTGATAACCTACGTGACGGTATGGACAAAGTTAATGATAACTTTAGTGAAATATACGACAAACTAGGTGGGACAGGTGCGACTGTACTAACTAGTGGAATGTCCGCTGATTCCGATACCGTTACTTTAACCGCTCCCACTATTAGTGGTATTGTAGGAGGCACCCAAACTTCTGCAACGATTACAACCCTTACAAGTACAACAGTTAAACCAGGCACTATGGTTCTTGCCGCTGGATCTATTACTGATACCTCTGGTGCTCTTAGTTTTGGAGATGAGAACCTAACTGGTACAGGAACCTTGACTATTGGAGCAATTACCACAGATGCGACAATGAATATTAATACCACTGCAACAAGTGGTACAGTAGATTGGGTTTTAGTAGAAGGTACAGCAGATAGTTTTGAAACAACTATTGATATTACTGATCCTACAGCAGATAGAACTATTACCTTCCCAGATGTTACTGGTAATGTAGTTACTACAGGAGATTCCAGAACAGTTACAGGTGCAATGATAGCTATAGATACAGTAGCAGAAGCCAATATGGCAAATGATGCAATAAGTTCTGTTGAATTAAAAGATGTTGCGACATTACTTTTAAAGAATTCTAGTGGTACTACATTAAAAACTATCTATGGCGCTGGTTCATAAATATAGATAAGGATATAAAAAATGGCAGCAATTATAACAGAAAAATTTAGGGTTCACAACGCAAAACAATTCTATGAATCGTTTAGTGAAGCCGCAAAGGATACCTATTACTTATTTTTTGGTAAGTCAACGTCATATACTACAGGTACTACTGGTGGTACAGATGGTTCACCCCCAACTCCTGCTGATGATGTAAGTTCAGAGTTTTATTATTGGGATGATATGTTAGCTGCCAAACTGATATCTTCCGAAAATGTTACTTATGCACTACCTCGCAGAAATTGGGTTAACGGAACAACTTACGATATGTATGAACATAATATTAGTTCTTCAAATACTACAAAATCTGGAGCATCTAGTTTGTATGACTCTACGTTCTTCTTTATGACAAGTGCATATAGAGTTTATAAAGTTCTAGATAACAATGGTGGAACAGCATATAGTGGTGCAGAACCAACTAGTACAAGTAATGACCCATTTGCAATTGGTGGGTATGTAATACAGTATATGTATTCACTGACAACTGCTGAAGTAGAGAAGTTTTTGACTACAGACTTTATGCCTGTTTCTACGGATACTACGGTTTCGGGTAATGCTTCAGATGGTGCAATAGATTCTTTCATTGTTACCGCTGGTTCTGGTGCAACAGATGGAACATATTATGCAGCTGTATATGGAGATGGAACAAGTGCTGGAACATCTTCTGGTGCAATTATTAGTATTGTAGTGAGTGGTGGTGCTATAGCATCATTCGGTATGACCTCTGGAACAGATTCTAGTGTTCATGCCGCTGGAACAGGATATACATATGGTACTGTAAATCTTGGTGCTGGATATACTTTCTCTGATGCATCTCTTAGTAGTGCATCCAATATGGGTGGTACTGGTGGTGCAATAGATGTAATCATTGGCCCCAAAGGTGGACATGGATATAATGCCATTGAAGAATTGGGTGGTCATTATGTGATGATGAATACTACAGTTACCCAAGCAGAAGGAGATGACTTCACAGTTGCGAATGATTTCCGTAGGGTAGGACTTATTACTAACCCATATGATTTTGGAACAACTACAGTTGCAACTGCAACAACTCGTAGACAAACTAAAGCTTTGAAATTAACTTCTGTAACAGGAACATTTGATGTAGATGAAAAAATTTCACAAACCTCTACTGCCGCAATCGGTAAAGTAGTGGAATGGGATAGTTCAAATTCAATTTTATATTATCACCAAGAAAAGTTTGGTGATTATGGCACTACAACAACTACAGGTGATTATACCGCCTTTAGTGGTGCAAATGAAATAACTGGTGCAACATCTTCTGCAACTGGAACACCAGATTCTACCGCTGACTCAGCAGTAACACTGAGTGGAGGTAATACGATTACCTTTACAGATGGGTATGCAAATCCAGAAATGGAACCAGATAGTGGAGAAATTATCTACATTGAAAACCGCAAACCAATCAGCCGTTCTACTGATCAGACGGAGGATATTAAACTTATAGTGGAATTCTAAGATATGCCTCAAAAAACAAATCTAAATGTAGCACCATATTTTGATGATTTTGATTCATCTAAAAATTTTCAACATACGTTGTTTAGGCCAGGTTTTGCTGTTCAAGCGAGAGAGTTGACACAACTACAATCTTATCTTAAAGATCAGATGGAACATACTGGTAGACATCTCTTTAAAGAGGGTGCAATGGTTGTGCCTGGGCAATGTGCTTATCAAGAAATAGTATTCATAAAATTGCAAGATACTTTTTCTGGAGAAAGTATTGATATAACGCAATATTTAAATGAAACGACTCCTGTTACTATTAAAGGTGCAACTTCTGGTGTTGAAGCAAAAGTTATTCAAGTAGCTGCCGCTACTACCGATGAACCCCCAACTTTATTTGCACTAACGACAAGTGCTGGTACAGATAAGGTTACAACATCATTTGTTAATGGAGAAAATATTTCTGCAAACGTAGGTATAACTCATACTACAAGTTATTCTCTAGATGTTGCTTCTGCAACACTAGCATCTACTTCTGCGACAGGTACAGCCTCTTCTGCAAATATACAGTCTGGTGTGTACTATATTAGAGGACAATTTGTAGAGATTGCAGAAGAAACAAAAATTATTGATAAATATTCTGGTTTTTTTACAGGTAGAATTGGTCTTAAAATAACTGAAACCTTTATCACACCAGAAGCAGATAGTACTCTTACTGATAATGCACAAGGCTCTTCTAACTTTGCTGCGAAGGGAGCGCATAGACTTAAAATTTCTGCTGTCTTAGATTCACTGTCAGTATCATCTACTTCAGATGATGATTTTATCGAACTCATGAGGGTTAAAAATGGAATAATACAAAATATTGTAAGAGAAACAGAATTTGGTACTATTGAAGATACTTTTGCCCGAAGAACTTTTGATGAAAGTGGTGACTATACAGTAAGACCTTTTCAATATGAATTTAAAGAATCTCTTACTGTTAATGAGAATGAAGGTGTATTTAAATCTGGTGGCACTACTGAAGATGGAGCAGCTGCATCTACAGATTTACTTGCATTAAAAGTATCGCCTGGAAAGGCTTACGTAAAAGGTTATGAAGTAGAAACTTCAGCTCCTATGTTTAAAGATGTTAAGAAAGCTAGAGATACGGAAAATGTTAATGCTGGTATAACCACCTTTGAAATAGGTAACTATGTTCAAATTCAAAATGTGTATGGACAACCTGATATTAGTTTTGTAACAGGGGAATCTACTGCATATAAAACTATTGAATTATTTGATACTCCAACTACTACTAGGGGAAGTTCCTCTGGTACAAAAATAGGAGTTGCTCGTGGAAGGACTATTGAGTATAGTTCTGGAACTATTGGTACTGAAGGTGCTGTTTATAAACTATATTTATTTGATATACGTCCATTCACAGTTTTAACTCTTAGTGGAACTCCTAGTGCAACTCTTACTGCAAACCATTCTAATGGTGGGGCTTATGTAACTGGTGTAACTACAGGAAGTACAGGATTTGTATATGCAGATGGTACAAGTGGAACACAAGTTCTATTAACAACTGTTACTGGTACATTTAACGTGGGAGAAAAAATCAAAGTTTCCGATAGTACAGAAACAGATTTAATTGTAGAAGATTCTGGTAATACTGACCTAACAATTACCTCTATTAAAGTAAATGCTTTTGCAGATGTTCGTCAAGTCTTTATGGATGATGATGATACTGGACAAGATTTTACTGCTGATATTTCATTAAGTACGCAAAATACAGATGCATCATTTTTACAGTTAAATGGTACAGATAATAGTGGTTCAAACGCAGATGACCTTCTACGTATGGAAGATGGTACTACAACAGCAACAAGTTTAGGTGATAATACTTCTATCGAAAGGGGTGCTTCTGGTGGTACTGGTTCATCCAAGAAAATTGCAAAATTAGCTCTTCCTGAGAAAAATGTCGCTTTATTTCGTATGGAAAAAGATATTATTAAGACTCACTTAACAACTGCAAATAGTGGTGTGAGTGATACACAATTTCAAGTTCGTAGACAATATGTTACTAATGCTAGTTCTATAGGTGTACTCTCAATTAATGCAGAGGTAGGTGAAACATTTCTTGCACATTCTGAAGTAAATTATATGATGACTATTCTATCGCCTGGTGTTAATGGTTCTGCCCAACAAGGAGATGTTATTAGTGCATCTACTGGTTTTTCTGGTGCTGGAACTAACACCGTTACTATCACGAATCTCGCTGCATTAGGTAATGGTGCCAAAGTTAAAAT
>CEUI01017545.1_pt1 | contig 19662 bp, 17 predicted proteins | sample 531411 | NCBI WGS metagenome assembly CEUI01 (sample SAMEA2622841, study PRJEB7988) | marine metagenome | isolation source: saline water (ENVO:00002010), including
GATGCCTATTTATTTTTATAATGGACCAGGCTCTGGACAGATATATGGAGCTAAGATAACTGATTACCTAGGTATCAACAAGAGGGCTACGCTATCAACTGCATTAACTGAAGCGGTAACAACTTCGACAAATTTTGATATTGGCTTTATCCCAGCAGAATTTGCAATTAATGATATATCTATCGTATATAGACAGAAATCTATTAAATAATGTCTAAGCGTCCATCAAGAGGAGTATCAAGTGGAGTAGGCTCTCCTACCAAGATGACTGGTAGAGATGGTGATTTAACAATAAGAAAGACTAGAGAAGGTAAGATTTTATATGTTAAAGAGCATGGCTCTTGGCATCCTATTAATACAGGCGTAGATACAATTAAGCTAAAGAAAGATGTAGATAGGCTTATACGGTCTGTAAATACCCTTAGAAGCGACAGTAACCCATTTCCTACCATAAACTCACTTAACGTAAGAAAAGATAAAATTAAGCTTGGTACAGATGGAACAGGGATAACTCTTAAAAATAATAGTGGCGCATTACAATTAAGAAATGAAGCTGATAGTGGAGATGTCGTATTGGCGACCACATATACTGCAGCTAAATGTACGGACCCTTTGGCGGACCAAACGACTGCCGCTTTAAAAGGAGTAAATGCAGGTACTGAATTAACTAGTTTAGATATGGCGAATGATATTATATATATATCAGACGCAAATGATAGCGGGGACATTAAGCATTCAACAGCTAAAGTATTGACTTCTGCAATGGCAGGCTCTGGATTAACGTCTAGTGCAGGCGTTATGGCTGTTAGTGGTATAGATACAACTCATATCGCTGCAGATACTTTAGTTGCTGAATCAGAAGGAATTGGTAGTAATGATAATGATACTACTATACCTACATCAGCAGCTGTAAAAGCTTATGCTGATTCTGTGGGTGGTGGCTTTAGTGGTAGCATTACTACAAATCAAATAGCTCATGGTTCTGGGACTAATGCGTTACAAGGAACTGATAATTTTCAATTTACAAATGGTCTTTTATCAATGGAAACTACAGATGCTTCATCCCAAAAACCTCGTATAACATTTTTAAATTCTAATGCAAATGATGAATCTGGTACAATATATTTCAATAATACCTCTGCATCTCCAGCTATAAATGATAAATTAATGCAAATATATTGTCAAGGTATGAATAATGCTGCTAGTCCTGAAGTTATTACATATGCAACTATTAAAGCAAATATTTTAAGTTTTTCAGATGGTAGTGAAGCAAGCTATATGGATTTTAAAACTATGGCAAGTGGCAGTGAAAGAACTTTATTAAGTCTGTATGGTGACGCTATGCTTGTTTCAGGTACTGACGGAAGTATAGCATTTAAAATTAAAAGTTCTACAGATGCGGGTGACTTTTTTGGGGTTACTGTTGATGCTCATGGAGCTAGCACAATAGCTACCGTAGATGATGATGCTACAGCTGCTAATCTTACATTAGATATTGACGGAGACATAGAACTCAATGCTGATGGTGGAGATATAACATTTAAAGATGATTCTGCTGCATTAGCTCTTATAAATAGTGATGGGTTGAGAATTTATAATACTGGGAGTTCTCACTCAACATTAAATACTACTAACACTGCAGGAGATTTTACTCTCGCTACTACAGGTGTGATAGTCAGTACAACTGTAACTAATGAGTTTACTTTAAAAAACGGGACAGGAGGTACTGACCAATATGCTCTATTTGGCAATGGTTCTGAGGGCATTAGAATATCAAGCAAAGGTACACAAGATATAAGAATAGAAACTAATTCAGGTACTGATTCAGGATTTATAAGTATAGTAGATGGCGAAGATGGATTAATGACTATACAGCCAGATGGAGAAGGTATTTTATTACTAGGGGCAACTGCTGGGAGCATACAGTTTGCGACAAATACTTTTTTAGATTCTAATGGCAATTCTCTATTTAGAGCTTCTTCTGCGGGGAGTGCAGTAAATGATGTAACTTTTGGGAATGCAGCTACAGGAGATTCTCCGACCATCAAAGCTACAGGAACAGATACTGATGTAGATTTAACTTTACAGCCTAAAGGAAAAGGTAAGATAGTTGTAGATAAGAATGTTTCTGGTGACGCTGCAGATACAGGTGCTGGATTACATATTGATTATGACAGAACAGTCGCAAGCTCTGGTACTGCAAATCATAATGATACAGGTATTGATGTTGATGTTAGTTCAGCTAGTTTAGGAACAGGTTATTTTAGAGGAATTGATATTGATGTGGCAGGAACTTCGGCTGGTTCATCTACGACTATAGGCGCTGATATCACTGTAACTGGGGCTGATTCTAATATTGGATTGCTTATTAATACACCAGATACTCATATACATATGCAAGCAAGTGCAGATGCTGTCAATGACTATGGAACTATAGCTGTAGCTGATACAGGTGACATGACTATAGCTACGACAGGTAACGGCACCAAAGATTCTGATATCACATTAGATGCTGACGGCAGTATAATTCTAGATGCTTCTAGTGGTAATTTTGTAGCCAAACGCAATGGGACAGAATTTAGCGCAACTAATAGTGCTTATGCAGGAATGATATTAGGTTATACAAGGCTTGAAGGAGACTTGTCTAATCAAGATACTTTTGAGATACAAAACTCACTAACAGTGGAAGATGACGAGCATAAAATAACTTTTATAACCCCTCCAAGCCAATATGTTGAGATTGAAGCTACATTTTTGATAAATGCTGTTAGCTCGGATACCAGGATATTCGTTGGGCTAAGCTCTGCGAATGCGACAGATGGATATTCTGCTGTTTCTGCTGAATTAGAGTACGACGGTACTGGAATAGTTTTTACAGATGATGAGGTTGATGACCATGTAAAGACCGTCAAATGGGTATTGAAATCAAGCCATTTAGCAGGTGTTGGTAGCAGTAATACTTTTTGGATAGGATTTTCAACAGCGAATGCTACTAAAACAGCATATCTTGGCTATGGATATAGGGCAACTCATGGAATAACTGACCATCCATTTATAATTAAGGCAACAGCCCTACCTGCAGCTATACATGATGGACAATAAATTTTAGACTATGAATAAACAAATAAATTTACTAAATTACTAGTTAGACCAGAGGAGAAATAAATGTCAGTAAGAGAATTAGCAAGATTAGCAAACGTAGCGGGGGATATTAGGCGTCAACGTATCAACAAGCAGCGTAGGGCAGAAGCCGAAAAACTCCTCAGTAAACGTACCGACCAAGCAAAAAAATTATCACAAAAAGACATGAAATATGGATGGCTATTAGACGCACTAAAGTTTGGTGCTAATTTTATACCTGTATATGGAAAAGCTATCAGTGCGGGAATAAGTGGCATAGATGCTATGGCAATGGCGGAGCGAACAAAGGCTTGGGAAAATCAATTCGATAAATCTGTTCCAGCACATTTAAAAGGGACTCCTTACGAAGATTTCCTTAAAACTCAACTAGGAGGATTAAAAGAGCAGCTTAGTGGGGCTTTGGAGTCAAGAAGGAAAGCAAATACTCTTCAAGAAGTATTATCAGCTGGATTAAAGGTTGGTAGTATGAAATTTGGTGGTAGCCCTGCAGGTTCTGCTACAACTATGCCAAGCGGTGTTCAGGCAATTGGTCCAGAGGGAATGCCAATACCTTCTGCACCTTTTGGGGAATCAACTAAAGCATTATCATTGTTTGATAGATTTTTACCTAAAGATAGGACTTTGAGCTTGACTTTAGAAGAGATGTTCCCTGCGTTTAAAGCAGGAAGAGATGCAGTCACAACTCCTATTGGGAATACATCTGCAACTTTATTTGATATTGGGGAGTATGGTAAAACATTTTTAGACGACTTACTGACAAGAGATGACCCCGCGACATCACCAGCAGTGCCTCTTGCTCAGATACCATCAATTAGAAGGAGAGTAAGATAATGAGTTATTTGACACCAAATTGGTTGATGAGCTCTTTTAATCAAATGCTTAAAACATCAAAAGAAGGTGCTAAAGCAGGATATGGAGACATTTTATCAAAATCAGATTTTAGGGACGAATATAGGACAGGGACGTTTAATCCAACTTTTGGAAATACAAGATATTATTATGATTATGATTTTAATGATGCGGGGAAATATCATGGTATAGATGTTTTTGGAGAAACAACTGGTTTTGGGACACGTACTGGACGTCCCGAAGGATACAGATTCTCCTCAGAAGATGATGCTTATAAAGCTTACGTGAAGGCGGCCACTGGCCAATCACATGGAGATTATTTTAGTCAATCTGACTTTGGCACACAAACAGCTAATATATTTGACCCTCAATCTTTAGCTGAAGGAGTAGCAAGAGCAGAAGGTGATGACCCAGCAGGGGTAGATGCTACTGGATTAACAGCTTTTACTCCAGAAATGCTTAAAAAATTACGTACAGAATACTATCAGCCACAAATAGAACAAGAAAGAGGTTCTTTGCTTGACAGCCTTACGAGTAGATTAAAAAAAGCACAGGCTGAGATAGGATTTGGGTTTGCAGGTTATGGTGGAAGAGATATGGCAACAAGCGTAATTAGAGAAAAATACAAGTCTGGAGTAGAAGATATTTACTCTGACATAGAGACTCAAAAAGCTGCAGGTTTGCAAGACATATATGATGTATTATCACAATATGAGACAGAGGTAAGTTAATGGCTAAAATAGTACCAAAGGGATATGCAGACATAGGCGCTTATGACGAGCAGGATAGTTTTTTTACGTTATTAGAATATATTGACAGGTATGGCGCAGCTAAGCGTAACGTCGAAGAGAAGAGAGATGCTAATCTGTCTAACTCTTTTGAAACAATATTGAACGCGGTTAATACTGGCGCGATTGATACTGCGTTAGAGTTTGATAAATTCCAAGGTCAATACAACTCTCTAATGGATAATGTTAATCGAAGCGGTAATCCAGCAATAAAGCTAGGGTACGAGACATTAGGAAGTGTAATGGATTCAGAGAGAAGTTCAGTTGAAATCTTTGAAAAAGGTTTTGAATCTATATCTAATGTCATGTCAGATTCTTCCAATTTAATGAACAAGAAAAGTGATGTATGGAACTATGAATATATTAATGGATTAGATGCTCAAGGAATAAGCGCTTTAGTGGCCGATTTAGACACTATGGCTGCTCAGGTAGGGTATGACCCCACAAATGGCAAAATAGCCAAATATAAAGGATATACGAAGAATGGTGTCAATGTAGCTCAAATTGAGGACCAACTGAATTTTGGCTATAATAGATTAAAAAATGTTGAAGAGACACTAAGAGGAAAAGGAAAGCTTACGCAAGAAGAATGGAAGTTCATTGCATCTAACCCAACGAATAAAGAATTAGATGCAGTAAGGAATAATGTAAAAGAGACATCTTTAAATCTATACAATGATGCTACTGCTCAAACAAGACATTATAATAAATTATTAGACATGCTTGATGTAGATAGTAATAATTCAATCTATAAAATCATTGAAGAAGGTAAGGCAAGTGGTATTACGGGAATGGGAGAGATGGAAGATATGGCTTTCGGAATGACAGGGGATGTAGGCCTATTTAATTCATTTTTAGCAAAAACTCCTAATTATATTGCTGGCAAAGGGGCTATAGTTAAGTCAAAAAAGAAGCGACTCAGAGAGCTAGAAATGAAAGCTAATAATAATACTATAACTCAAGCTGAGCTTGATGAGTATAGAAGCAACCCTATAACTCCTGCTGAAGAAAGTATTTTAGTTTTTTCTGATATGTATGACGATTTAATTGAAGGGATTCAAGAAAAACATACCGAGCAAACCGAACTTAGAATGCAAATGAGAGATAAATATAATTTTTGGAGCGAAGTTCCTCTTGATATAGATATTGCAGAAAAAACATTTGAAAAAAATAAAGTTAAGGAAGACGAAACGCTTGATACCGCTGGCAGTGCGACCGAAGCAATATCTACTGATTATAAAATAAAAAAATTAATTGAAGAGCAAGAGTCTAAAGAATCTAAAAAAGAAGAAAAAAAGACTTCTTTTGTAATGCCTAAATCTGAGATGGTTGCTGAAAAAATAAAAAATAGCCAAATCGTTCAAAATATTAGTCGAGAGATTCCTAAAAATGTTATTGATGTCGTCGTTGGAAACTCAAAATCATCTACATTGAGTGGACTTATAACTAGTATGGGGGCAAACTCTACGATGGCACTAATGCTAGACGCTTGGAAGTTAATGACATGGGAAGGAGAGGAAGTAGGGACAGTACAGCCTAGCGCATCTCAACCTAGCCAGACTCCCGTAGCAGCTGATATCGACTTAGACACATTTGCACAAGGTATCAATAGTAGTCAAGATGCACGTAGAATGCTAGGTGGATTTCAAGCTAATGCTTTATATCTAGCTGCAAAAAATTATAAAAAGAATCCTAATGCAAATACAAAAAAGAAATTAGAATATTTTTACCAAAAATACTTAAAAAAGTAGATGCCATATTTAAATAACCAATCTCTTATCGAAGTAGCAAGGAAGTATAATAAGCGAATATTTTCTGAGCTAGACGACAAACAAGTATACGACTATATTGTAAAAAATATGCGTCCAGAAGATTTTTCTGATACTAAGGGAATAGAATTTTCTCCTTGGGTGGACGAGCAGTCTAAAATAGATACCCCTTACGAATATAAACCATATAAACCTGTGATGATAGATTCTACGACCCAGCAATCTACTAGCCCAAAATCATGGATGCAAACTTTTTCTGATATGAGCTTAACGGGATGGGCAGGAGATGCAACTGATTGGAATTTTTTAAAATATTCAGCGATGCAAGGGAGTCAAGACTTACTAAAAGCTGCTATGTCAGGAGAGTCATCGTACCAATTAAAAGATGAAAATGGTCAAGTCATATCTCCAGAAGAATATGGAGAGCAATTAAATATAGGCCAAGAAGTTTTAGCGTGGGGATTAGGTCAGTTTAATGCTACAGATATTGCCCTATGGGTTGGAACAGCAGGTATCGGCAAATACATGCAAATGGGCGGCAAGCTTGCAACAGTTGGAAAGACAACACAGAGGCTAGCGCCCTCTATGACAAAAGCTGAGACAGCGCGTCGTAGCTCTATTACAGGAATAAAAGATTGGAATAAATGGGTAGATAAGGGGCTTTCTACTGGCACTTTATCTGACGAGGCATATCAATTTACAAAAAAAGAATATTTTGATGGCATGGTGAGAAAGTCTGCAAATAGATTGAGAGCCAATGGCAATAGATATTCTAATTATTTTGCAGATTATTTAGAGGCAGCTCCTGCTGGAGCAGTTTCTCTTGGAGCATTTAGTTTCGGGACAGGTGCTATACACAGCTTAAATCAACAAAGGATGGCCGAAAGAGATGCTGATGGTATTGGCATTGGAGATGTCGATGCTGGCACTGCATTATGGGATGGTGCTAAAAGTGGTTTTGAAGGAATGGTTTTAGGTGGCTTAATTGCAGGTGTTAGCCCAGGTACAGATAGAATATTTGGGAAAATGGCTACTAAATTTGAAAAAGCAGAAACCAGTTTAGGGCAGTCAATGCAAAAATTTTTCAAAAGTGATTATACTAAATTAGCAGCAGATATAGGTATAGAAGGTACTGTCTTTAGTACTGCGCCTTATACATGGAAAGGTTTACCAAGAGACGAAGAGGGCAATATTGATACAGACCAGATGCTTCATGACTGGGCGCATTCAACAGCTACAATTGGTATGTTAAAAGGTTCATTTAAAGCATATGAAAAGATTATGAATGAATGGAAAGGTGAGATTGCCATTGATAAAGAATATGCTAAGAATGGTGAGTTTAGAACTACTGAAGGCGAAATGGCAAAAGATGTTGTTGAAAATATGAAAAAGAACCTTACTGATATGGGGCTTAAGCCTGCTGAGGTTCAAAAAGCTGTAAAAGAATTTTTAAAAGAAGAGTTTGGTAAAACATTAAAAGAAGTAGACGGCGTAGAATTAGAAGTTAAAGAAGCTCTTTTAGAGAAATGGGAAGCCAATCAAGGTATTGTCAACAAAATTGTTAAAGGGGAGAAGCTTACCAAAGAAGAAGCTGCAATTGCATTTACAGAACTAGGCCCCCTTAATACTATTCTAGGCCAGATGGAATATAAAAAAATTGCAACGACAGAGGCTATTGATGCATATATAGATAAATATATTGCTCCTGAAATTAAGAAGAGGCAAGGCAAGGATATAACTCCCGAACAAAGAGAGATTGAAAGAAATAAGATTACAAAAAAAGTTAAAAGCAGAATTGAAAAGCTTGATAAAGAATCGAATGCCATAAATGATTTTATTAGTAATGCTAAGAGCAAGGGCGCTAAAAAGGAAACGCTCGCTCAAAGAGAAAAGGCTATGGAAAAAGAATATGATTCTCTATCAAAGCTTCTAGATGATTTGCCAGATGGAAGTGCGCGTAAAAAAGCAGCTGATAAGCTAATAGAGAATTTCTCTAAAGAAAATCGGGAGGCGGTGGAGCGCGTGAAGGAGGGGAAAACAGGAGAATCAACCCCAAAGGAACTTGACACACTCGAAGCATTTTATACAGAGGTGCGAAAAATAGTAGAGGGACCATCTGCGAAAGAAAGAATTAAAGAGGCTACAGAGTCGTTACAAATTGAATTGCCAAAAGATAAATGGGAAGCTTTAATTAAAGAGAAGACTGTTAAAGGTAATGATGCCAAGACTGCAGAGAATTTAGAAAGAGTTCTTGCGAAAGTAAGGACGTCAAAAGAGACTACAGATGCTTTTAGTGAAGTAAAAAGAATTGTTGAAGAAAACAAAATACTAGACTCTAAAGAGCAATCGATTCCCTTAGTTAAAGATTCTAATATTTCTAAAAGTCATAAAACTATTCTTGCTTATGTTCTCGACGCTTTATCTAGAAATAGAAATCATGCAAGAGGCGCTAAAGAAACAATTAATTTATTAAAATTTGTAGAAAAAAAATATAAAAAAGATATCAACACTTTAGACTCTAAGCAACTAGAGACTCTAGGGAAAGACTACATACAAGATAAGCTAAAAGTAGATATTTACGACAAGACAACCGATACTTTAAGCAAGAAATACACTATGCGTCAAATAAGAGCGGCTCAACGAGCAGCAGACTTGATTCGAGATTCTTTAGCCGAAACTTTTCGATTTGGAGCTATGGATAAATTTGCCAATAATACTAATATCGTTGGAAATATTACAAAGTTTAATGTCAGTGGTACTAGAAAAGTAACTATAGTTGGTGGAGAGAAGGGGTTCAAAAGACTTATTCAATGGGCAAAAAATTTCAAAAAACCTATAGAATATGCAAAGGGGAAGAGCATTGATTCCAATGAAGCTGCCATTGCTATTGAATTGGCTGTCGCAGGTAAATTAAGGCCAGGGGAATTAGCTGGCTTTAAAGTATCTGATATAGACCCAAGAAGTGGGAGAATAACTATTCGTCGACAAAAAAGAGAACCTTCTCAAGACATTGTCAATAAAGAATTAGCTTCAAAATTAATAACCCTTGCAAATAAAAAAGGAATTAAAGGAGAGACAAATCTCTTTAATTTCAAATCTTCTTCTGATGTTACTAGCTTTACGAAACATATATCTGAAAAATCTGGAATTGAAATTAAAGTTGAACATGCGGCTACTGGGAAAATATATAAATGGAATGAAATGATTCCAGGAGAAAAATCTATAGGCTCAATTGACATACCTAGTAAAAAAGCTGGAGCAGGGCTGCAAATGGGAAGAGTATTTAGGGGTCTATATGAAGCTGAGCCTACTATTAAAACAGGGAAAGAGGCTAAAATTGAAACGGCAAAGCAGGCCGCTGAATTAGGTCATACTGGAGAAAAATCTCCCACTAAATCATATAGAAGGAAAACTATTGAAGAGCGTATGACAGTCGAAGGTAAGGTTGGTCGTGCAGCTACAGCCAAAGAAAAAGCTAGAGTCATACGAATGCTCAAAAAGAAGTATCCAGAGATTACTTTAAAGCTTGATGAGGCTGTACTCAGAGATTCTAAAGGCAAAGTAATCACCTCAGATAAAGTCCTTGAGACCGTTGTAGGGACGCTTGTTAAGGTTAAGAAGGGTGCTCCTATAGAAGCGGCTGTTCACGGTGCTATTCACCCTATTTTAAAGACTTTAGACGCTATATCAAAAGCTAATCCTAATACTAAGCTTGGAAAGACTACTGCTGGGCTTGTTCGTGAGATGTATGCAAGGGCAAGGAAGACAGATAGGTTTCAATACTGGCGCAAAGAATTTATGAAGGATAAGTATGACAAGAATGGAAAGCTAATTGAAAAAGGTATGAATCCTAAAGATGCAGCTAACAGAGCTGTTGAAGAGGTGACTGCTGAGCTTACTGGTAAATATGTTGCAGGCAGAATGATGGATAAAGGCGTATTCCAGCGTGTTAAAGACTGGTTTCAAAGAACATACGCTGCATTAAAGACTTCATTTAAAGATGTCGATAAGATGACAGATAAAGAATTGACTCAACTATTCGGTGAAAGATTTATAAAGCGTAAAGGGATAGATAGTATTGTATTTGAACGTACGTCTGGTGAGCGTATGGAATTTATGACAATAACCAAAGAGAATACTAAAGATTTTAAGAAATATATTGACGATACGATGAAAAGGTTTAACCTTGATGTCACTGCCGCTGAGCGTAATAAGTTCCTTGAGGTTTTAGCTAAAGAAGCAAAGATTGATATGAGGCCAGACTTCTCTCTAAAGAATATATTGTTTGAAGAGATTACTGCCATATCAGAGGTAATAGGGACACTTAATCTAAGAAAGATAAAAGAAAAGTCTAAGATTAAAGAGCGCATAGAATTTAAAATGGAAATAGATAGAAATAGGGAGAAGACAAACCTAACTACTAAAGACCAGAAAGAATGGCTTGTTAACGAAGGTGTTGCGAGCGGGAATATATTAGATGCTCCTATGAGTACAATGAAAGAATTTAACTCTCTGTTATATGAATATAGGGTTGACCCTAAGTCATTAAATCAAGTCGGCAATGAACTTCCTGTCTTGGTTGACAAGAAGATTGACATTATTAATAGGATTCAAGGCTCTCGTCTTGCAAAGTTAAGACACTTTGCGTCAAAAGGGCTTATGGGCCTACATCAATTCTCTAAACATTTAGGATTGACAAACTTAGCAAGCTGGACATTGAAGCACATTTCCTCAGAGCAAGCTCACGTAGGGCCATTTATGCACTTCGCTGATACGATGGCTCCTCAGCTGCTAGGTAGAAGAAAATGGAATCAAGCTAAGAAAGTATTTTCCCTGCTAGAGGCTAATGAGAAAGGTGAGTTTATAAGAATTAACGATAAGACTGTGACCTCGAAAGAAGCTGCTCAAGCTAAATTGTTCATTAAAAAAGCATTTAAAGTTAGAGTAGATAGGAAAACTGGGAAATGGTATAATGAGGGTATTAATTGGAACCCTAAGAATCAGACAGGTTCTAACGAGGGTCGACTTTTACACTACTTTAAACATGAAATTATGAATAGTCTTCCTGAAAAGCTAGATGCGATAGCATTATCTAAATTCACCAAGGGAAAATATGAATCTATTTTAAAGCAAAATGATATTAAATTTTTAAATAAATCCGATGTAGCATTTTATGTCCCCCGTAGGACGACCAGAGTATTCCAAGAAAATTTCAACCTTAATGCCCTTAAAGAGAATAAAGCTGTTGAGAAGGCAGCATCAGAAATTGCTTATGAAATGGCGAAAGATGCAAATCAATCGAAGTGGAAGAAGCTAAGTAAGTCTGAAAAAGAAAAACTAGTAGATGAGTATTCTGATGCAGCTAGAATTATAGCTAACGCAGAGCTTCAAATGATTGGAACCTTTGGAGCGCAGAAGATACAATTCAACCATCTTATTAAAAGAAATCGAATAAAGCTAGATGAAACTATTGATATAGGCGGGAAGAAAGTCAAAGTATGGGAAACAGATTTTGATACTTCTATCATGCCATTTGCAGCAGGCTGGGGAAAGTTTCTTGCTAACGTAGAGCATGCGCCATGGGCTATAAAATTAAAAGGATTCAAATTTGATGTTGATATGAATAAAACCTTAACAGAACTTCAAGCAAGTATGGGTCTTGGGGCTGGAAATAAAAGGATGAAAGACATTAACAACATTATTAAAAAAGGTATACAAAGAAGAGTAGGAACGTATCAAGAAAATTCAATGTTCTCATCTCTTAGTGATTATACAAGAGAGTATACATCAACTCTAATGAGGCTGCAACTTGCTGGGCCTATACCTATGTCGGGGATTAAAAACTATTTTACGCAAGCCATTCAAATGGTTCATGCACATAGATTTCGAGATGTAATTGATACACATTTCAGAGCATTTTCAGCTAAAGAGCGAGCGGTAACGGAAATGATGGGGGCAACATCTAGTATAGGTATTACTGGGTATAAGCCGAAATCTGAGTTGATGCAGAAAGCTACAGATTTAGTCTTCAGGTCAGGTCTAATGCCTTTGTCAGAATCTTTTGCAAGAACATGGGCGAGGCTAGCTGCTGAAGTAGATGGTAGGCGAATGGCAGATATCGTTCAAAAAAATACTAAAAATTCCAAAGAATACAAGCAAGCAGTGAATAGGCTAAAAGAATTGTATGAGTTGACTGATAGTCAGATAGCCTTACTTAAAAGGCATGGATTCGAGCCATTGTACAATAAGATGTCTGCATTTGATAAAAATGTTATTAAGCTTCAAATGGATGGAATAGATAGGCAGATACAAATTGTAGGAAATATGAAGACAGCTGGTTCAACAGTAGATGCTATGATGCCAGAGATTGGAAACGTAAAGTGGATGAAGCCGTTTTTAATGTATAAGCGTATTGCCTATGCAACTACAGTGAATAATATGTCGACAATGAAATATAATTGGAATAATGGACATTTTATGAGAACCGCTATGATGGTAGGAGGAACTGCACTTAGTGGCGGTGCGAGAATGTGGCTACTTAAACAAGTATTAGGACAAACTCTGCCTGGTGAGAACTCTGACTGGGGTAAAGCAATCCAAACTGCTCTATGGCAAGGTGAATTTGGAGGTATTCTCTCAGAATTATTAAGCCCATATGCAGGTACGTGGGGTTCGCTATCAAATGACATGCTATTCTCTTCTGCAATGACTACTCATGCATGGAAGTCTGTCGTTTTATTAGACGCCCTTGGCGGTAATTATTCTGGGATATGGGAAACATCGTCTACTCCAGGTGAAGCATTAAGGCAATGGGGTCGTTCAACATCCGCATCGTATAATAATATCTACAAGCTGATGAGTCAAAGGAACAACGAGTATAATAGTACATACAAGTCTATACGTCAATGGAAAAATGATTTTGAAGGTAAACATGGCTATTATGAAGACCCTTCAATCGTAGAGAGCGAATCTAAAAAATACTTTAAAAATTTAAGAACTGCATTTAATTTAGGGAATACTCCTGAGCTTAATGAGGCTGTAACTCTTGCTTATTTTGGATACGCGTCTGACAGGGTTACTGCTGGGGCATCACAAGCTCAAGCATTTAAGGAAGCTAAATCTATGATTAGTAGAACTTTCAAGACATTGAATCCTATTATGGGCTCTATTGATTCAAGAAAAGGATATATCATTACTCCTACACAAGGATTCCTTAAAAGTCTCAGCCCCGAGAAAAAGAAAGTAGTGAAAAGAGCATACAAACAATATAACGAACGATTGAGAATGTTCCTAAAGCAATATCCTCACTATCTCAGGAAAAACAACCTTAAAGATATTAAGGAGAATTTTAAATTCACAATTAAGGAGCAGTACGGTAACGCTCTAAAATAATTCCTTAATTGGTATCAACACCATCTGACTTGAGTTAAAGTCACCTCCCATTACAAGCCTAGCCTTTTCTTCTTTAAGTAGACTCCTAATCTTATCTTTCAATATATCGACAGCAAAAATAAAACCGCCCTCTATCTTATTATTATAGCTAAGTAAATGCACCCAAACCGATGAGCCAGTAGTAGAAATGCCTGATGGAACGCCATTACACCTCACCTCTACAGCTATATTACCTGTATTCTTCCATATATCGCGTTCTGTCTTAACTTCTATCATGGTGTTACCATTCTGCATATCTTTAACAAAATCCTCTCCAATTTTGCCAAATTCTAAGTCTAAATCAAATTGCTTCATTTCTTCGTATGTTAATCCCACTAGTTTGCCTCCTTCAGCTACTCGTTTTAATGGCCCAAATATATCATTTATATCACTCAGCGTTATCAAAATAATTCTTTGCGTAATCTGCAATTAACATTGCATCTGCCGTTGCAAGTATTATTTTCTTGCCTAGCTGTGGATATTTTTTCTTTGCTAACTCTTTAAGATGATTCTTTCTTTCTTGTTTTTTAAGTTTGGGAGGGCACCCTATGGCTTTCATCCATTTTTGAGGAGTCACATAGTGTGATTGGATTTCGTGCGAAGAAACAATACCCTCCCAATTCCCATAGTTTTGTGCGAACGTAAATACTGACGACCGCCCATCATGAGGTCTTGCCCAGACTTTCTCAATCATTACAAGCATATGGCTGGGAGGAGTCTCATTCATGATTAACGCGAACATCATTGCCATATCGTAGACTGAAGCTGGGCATTTATAGACCTTTACTTCGTTTTTATATATCGTAGCAACACCACCGCCTTTTCCTGGGTCGATTCCTACGTACTTAATTGATTTTGAGTTGTTCTTTTTCACTTGCTCCTCCTTGTACAGGTATTGGTAGATTATCATATATCGTACAAATATCTCCATGAAATCCTAACTCAACTTCACCAGTTTGTCCATATCTAACCTTACTAGCCACTAAATATATCTCATTTTTACTGGAAGTAGCTGGGTCAACCTTATATTTGTAGTAGATAAAGAAAACATTCTCTGCTACTTGCTCAATAGCTCCAGATTCTGCTAAATCAGAGAGCTGAGGACGTTTAGCTTCCCCTCCTCGTGTCTCTAAGTATCTATTTAGCTGAGATGCAAGCACTACAGCACAATTATTTTCCTTTGCAAGCCATTTATATGAGTTACATATCTCTTCTAACTGCAATCTTCGAGTATCTTGCCTTGTATTAGGGGTAATAAGCTGTATATAATCATCTATAATAACATCTGGCTTGAATTTTTTGACCTCTGAGGCTGTTTTGGGGAAATCTCTCACATCATCAAACATAACAAATCTATCTTCAGAGTATTTTTTGTTAATCTTGTCCCGTGCAATCTTCAAAAGCTCAATAGTCCTATCGTTAAGCGTCCCTCGTCTCACGTCTCCGTAGCTTAGTTTCGGTTCTTCTATGCATACTATTTTCTTTAATACCTCGGTGTTCGGTAGCTCTCTGTTAAATACAGCAACCTTGTATCCTTTAGATATGAATGATGAAAGTAAGTTTACTAAGAATGTAGTCTTACCATGACCAGGCCTACCACCAACAATAGTAATCTCTCCTCTTGTTAATCCACCAGCGAAAGCATCTATTCTTGGATACCCAGTCTTAATCATTTTCTTGTTTCCGCTATTCATGCTTTTTAAGGTATCTGACATTGCATCTTCTATGCTGAATTTAGCACCTGGTCTAACTCTTATAAGCTCTCCCATTAAAGTATGAGCCCCAGTTATGAGTTCATATACATCACTACCTCTATGCAATACATCATTTTTTATTCCATCTGCCTCAGATACTATCTTTCTTAGTAAGTATTTCTCATATATTTTCTGCGCATATGCCTCTGTCATTCCAGCCCCACAAGCATTGCTAGTACAATCAACCACGTATCCTTTGGTAATTCCCTTAGACATATCTTCACTTGTAAGAGATGCACATACTGTGAGAGTATCTATGTGCTTGCTCTTTCTTCTCATGCTTACAATCTTTTCCCACAAAGCTCTTGACTTGGTTTGAGAAAAGACTGATGGCTCTGGAACATACTGAGCTACCATGCTATATTCGTTTGGACTGAGGATAACACTCCCTATGACCACATCTTCTGTGGCCTCATCGACAATTTGGTTCATTTTTTCTCCCTTTATTCTTCTGGTTTTTCGGTATAAGTATCAAGCATAGCATTATATTCCTTTACAACGCTATCTACGTCTATTTCGTTGATTTTATATATCATACCAACATTAGATGTAGACATCTCTTGCAATGGGCTACTTTTGAGGAATACTCCCCAATTATGCTCACTTAGAACTTTCATCAGCAGTTCCTTGCTCAGCATTATATTTCTCCTTTTTCTTTTCAATATATTTTAAAAACTTTTTATCATCTTTCTTAAACTCGACATAATCATTTACTACCATAGCTAAAGAATCAGCTTTTTGATTCACTATCTGTAGGTCGTGTATCAGATTTTCCACTACTTGCTTTACTTCGTTTAGTGTCGGTTTTTTTGGTTTCTTTTTTGTCATCTTTCTTTACCTCGTTTAATATATCGTTTAATATGTCTTTTAACTTTTTCACTTCCATTTTTAGGAAGTCAATGTCTTTCTCCATATCTATGGCTCTACCCATCATCTTCTCCTTGCTTTTCATTATCTACAACCATTCCCCAGAATAGTATTGAATAGACAATAATATCTGTTAATCTACCTCTAACATCTTCACGTTGTGACTTGTGCCCATCAGCGTAAGCACACAGCCCATCTACATGCTTAATCATATAGGTAAGCAGCACTTTTTCTTTAGGCTGATTTGTAAAAGATGCTACTCTTTCAAAATTTGCAAATACATTTTCTAAATTTCTAGCATATTCACTTTGTCCCGCATTTCTAATGCGAGTAACTTCTTCAAAAATATGAAACATTAAGTCATTCATTTCTTCTTTAATCATTGTTATAACCTTTTCTTAATCCACATCTGTCTAATAAATACAGCTCTAGCCACCAACAGCCATTAGCTATTTTCTTTACTTTCTTCACTTTCCTCACGTGATGCGAGTCTTTTTTCTTCATCCTTGTTCTCCTCCAAGTCTAAATAAATTTTATCGAGTCAGGGCCGCACGCGATGGCAATGCTCTCTGGCGACCCGTTCTCTTTTCGACGAGATAACACCTAAGTGCTACCTATAATTAGCGGGAGATTGAACCAGAGTGCGAAAGGATGGGCTTTTAGGCAAATAAAGGGAGCCCAATAAACACTCCCTACGTCCTCGCGGATAGTAGAATCTCCCATTTTACTACTTGTGTATATGACGGTACACAGTAGCTCTCGATACCCCGACAATCTTAGATATCTTCTGTCCTTTGACGCCAAGCCCATAAAGAGTGTTAATTAAAAACTCTTTAGCCCAGCCGACACGTTTTCTTCTATCTTTAGAAAGGAATGTCTTCATTTTTTACCTCTCCATCTTCCCATGTTTTAATAAACTTCACTACAAATGGAGTTCTTTCTTTTCCATCTTTGCCAGTATAAGGTTTGCCTTTGTCGACAACTGCTATCGCAGGCTTTCCGTTTATTTCTGAGGCACTAAGCGATGGTAGGACTTGAACTTCTACGTCCTGTCCCTCCATCTGCATAACTTTCTTTTCTATTTTTATGCCTAGAGTCTCACAGAATCTAAGGTACGATTTGTTTCCAGAAGCATTGGACTTAAAGTCATCTCCATCACTAGGCTCTAGAAATCTAAAGACTCCGTTAGCTTTGTAAGAGCGTCCAACATATTCTTCACCAGAAGCGTGTTGCTCTGATGCGTCTTTATAGCTAGCATATGTGTAGCTTTGCGACTTATTTGCCTCATCAACAACGAATGAGTAGTTATAAACTATTGCTTTAAACTTCTCTCCGTCCTTAGTCCATGAAACTTCTTTCATTTGAGCGTCTGCTAAGTGTCCATAAAACTCGCCTCGTACATTTGGAGCAACTGAGGTTTTGCTTGGATTATTAGTAGGCACAAAGAAGCTTTCTTTATTCGTTAATAAATCATCGAATATATCATCTGTATTAGCCATTTTCTTTCTCCTCTGTTATTATTTTATTACATTGTTCTTTACATGCTTCAAAGTTACTTTTGTCAACTTTGCCTTGAGCTACGGCTTGATAAACGCCCTCTCTCAATTTTTCATCTTTTATCTTATCAGCCAAAGCATTTAATTCTTCAGCTTCTTTTGTATTAATAGGGTCTGCCTCTGGCAAATCCTCACCAGCAAAGATATACAAACCTAAACCATGCAACGCTATAGCTTTAGCTAAACATCTCTGGATTGATGTGTTTATCTGAAATGATGTAGGATTTTCTATTGTCTGATTTCTATGGTCAAGTACTGGATGAATCTGTGTTCTTACAACACTCTCAACATCTACAGATACCTGTACGTATGCACCAGTTTCATTTTTCATGTAAGGTTGCTTTGTTCCATCTGCATTGTCAAACAAATGCACCTCCCATGTAGCCTCTGGACAGACCTTTAAAAGCTCACGCACAGCATGAGCCCAACTTAAATAATTAAACTGCCCCTTTTTCTCAGCGAACTTGGATACGTCCACTCTGTTAAGCTGTTCAAATGTATTTTCTCTTTTCTTTACAGCCATTACTTCTCTCCTTTCTTTTTTTTCTTATACTTTTTTCTTATTTTCTTTAGTTTTTCTGTTTTGGTTATATATGAATACATAAACTTCATTTCCTCATCAGTAGGAATTTCATCTGCATTGATAAACTCTATAAATTCAGATACTCTTCCCATTATTTCTTCTTAAAAAATGGCGGATTACAATGGTCAAGATATCTACAATAACTACAATTCCAATCTTCTACTGGAGATATTCCTTGACTAAACATTGGTAGCCCTTTTTTATGGTCTTCGTTTACATTTGTCCAAAAATTTTGTGCACGTTTAAGCATGTGAAGCCCAACCTCTACACACTTCATGCGAGAATCGTCTTTCTTGTAGTAGTACAAGTACATGCCATCAATACGCCCAAATTCTTTCTCTACAGCTAACCCATAAGTCCCTAACTGAATCTCTTGATTAAGACCAGCGTTAGGGTCTGGATTTTTATATCCAAACTTCCTAGACCACGCGTAACTAGCCATCGTCTTGAAGTCGATAAGATACACTTTCCCAGTAGTCCTAGAAACAGCCACTAAGTCATAAAAACCTCTAACATTTAAGTCTGGTAGCCTAATTTCTTTTTCAATATGAAAGTCAAAACTTTCTTTTTGTAAATTATGTATTTCTTTTTCTTTACAATATATAGCTTCACTATCTATAGTATTACTATATGTAGTATTACTATATATAGTATCGGACAAAGCGTTTTGTAAATCATCATGTACAATCGTACCTAAACGTAGTAATCGATTCACTCTTTCATCAGTAGGATTTGTTTGGTCTATTTGAGCTACAGACTCGAAATATAGCTTACGTGAGCAAGAACCTGCCCCAGAGCCATGATAATACTTTTCCCTACCCTTGTATCGCTCATTATAGTTTTCTTCGTTTTTACGGGCAATATAGCCCTCATACAGCTCTTCTATGTTTACTGGACATTTTTTCACTTATGATTTCTTTCCTA
>CEUI01021057.1_pt1 | contig 19651 bp, 17 predicted proteins | sample 531411 | NCBI WGS metagenome assembly CEUI01 (sample SAMEA2622841, study PRJEB7988) | marine metagenome | isolation source: saline water (ENVO:00002010), including
GTGCGTAAAGTATCTGCAATTATGGCTCAAAGAGGTCTTGGTTCATCGAGTATGGCAGCATCTGCGATGATACAAGCAGTGTACGAAGCGGGTATTCCCATTGCAGCTCAAGACGCAAACAAGTATTCTGCAATACAATTACAAAATTTAAATAATAGCCAACAAGCAACATTACAAAATGCAACAGCATTAGCATCTATGGATATGGCTAATTTAAATAATAGACAAGCCGCCGTTGTAAATAATGCAAAAACATTTCTTACTATGGATATGCAAAATTTAACAAACGCACAACAAAAAGCAACAATAGATTTTCAAACAACTACAAGTTCTTTATTTACTGATGCGGCTTCAGACAACGCTGCTAAACAATTTAATGCAAAATCACAAAATGAAGTAGATCAATTTTTTGCAGAATTAGGTACAGCAGTAGAGACTACTCAAATGAATAGAAACGTAGCATTAGAACAATATAATGTGTCACAATCACAAGCAGTTGATCAATTTAATCAACAAATGATTACTCAAAGAGAACAATTTAACTCAAACGCACGAAGACAAATTGATGCGTCAAACGCTGTTTGGAGAAGAACAATAAACACAGCTAACACAGCTTTACAAAACGAAGAAAACAGAACAAATTTACAAACATTATTAAATCTGTCACAACAAGCACAAAATAATCTTTGGCAATTGTATAGAGATCAAGCAATGTGGACAATGCAAACAAGTGAAAATAATATAGACAGAGCCCATAATGCGGCAATGCAGTCAGCAGCCATATCAGAAAGATCAGATATGTACGATGATAGATTTGATGATTTTTTAATTATTAAAACAATAGATAACATATTTACGTAAGGTATAGATTATGTTTGGAAAAAGTATGGAAAAATTATTTATTGGGGCTGCTTTAGGAGCAGGTACAAGCTACATAAAAGACGAAGTTTTTAAAGGTAGTTTTTTAGAAACAACACTAAAAGATGTTGGAAAAAATGTAGGGGCTGATAAGTTTTTTAATTCTGCTGCAGGTGACGTAGCAACAAACATAGGAGGTAGATTTGTAAGTGCTACTGTAAAAGAAATGCTTGGACAAGGACTTGGAGTAGACCCTAGAGATGTTAAAACCATGCCTGAAATTAGAATCCCTGAAGGAGATACATTTAGGTCAAAGGCACTTCAAAAACCCAATAATTATAATGGATTTCCGCAAGGTTCAAAAAAAATATTAGAAAACGCTTTTCAAGATTCTGTTGTAGAAGATATAGCTATGAAATATACTCAATCAAGAGTACCAGATGTAAAGGTAGCAGGTCTTACAATAAGAACAGACGGAATAAGAGATCTTGAAGCATTGGCTAAAGGTCAAATACAAAGTTTAAAATCGTAGGATAAAATATGTTAGATAAAATAAAAGCGATGTCTGCACCTCCGGGTCATTCTCTTACAGGAGAACAAGGAAAATGGGCGTGGGAACAACCCCCAAGATTTAGTGATCCTAATGATGCAATAGATTTTATTACAGATAAATTAGAACAAAAAATTCCTAAAGAAGATATGTTAAAAATGATGACTGCAGGAATTACTGTAGAAGAAATAGTAAACCAAATTGGATTTAAAGGATTTATGGAAGGGTCATTTACTCCTGATGTAGCAGAATTAATAAAGCCTGCACTAGCTATGTTTTTAATGAAGATGTCTATTGATCAAGGATTTGTACCCCGACTATTTATAGAACAAGAACAAGAGCCTGAAGTATCAGATGAGAGATTTTTATCTATAATGCAAGAACGTAATCCTGAAATGTTTCAAGCAGTAGAAGAAGAAGTAAATGAAGGTGTTGCTCTTGAAGAACAAGCGGCAATTAATGAAGCTCGTGAAATACACGAAGCACCTGACTTTGAAGATCAAGGTGGGTTTTTAGATCCCATAGAACAGACGGAGACTGTGTAAATGAATCCTTTTTTATTAGCAGCATACGCTTATTCAGCAAAACATAAATCAGACAAATTACAAGCACAAGCGATTAGTGCTGAAAAATCAAAAACAGCAGTTAGAAATTATATCAAAGGTCCGGGCGGGATAAAGTATTTAGCTCCAAATGCTACAATACCTGAAGGTTATTCGTTGTATGGATTTACAATCGGTAATAAAGGAACGATGAATAAGTATGATAAAGAAATAGAACCTAACATTGATTTATATGAACATCCAGTTAACAAAGGGGAATTAATCACAAAAGCTCAACATAATTCTCTTAATAAAGGATATAGTAGCATAGATCAAGCAGATAGCACCACAACTACAAAATATCCACTAGGTTCTATTGTTGCTCAAAGATCTCCTGCAAACAATGCTTTAAATTATATGAAAGGATATAACCCGTTTAAGATTAAAGAAGACGTAACGTATAAATATTCTAAAAAAGTTGGAGATACGTATGTTCCTGTAGATAGCATTGATAAAGGGGCAACGCACTCACAAAAAGTTACAACAAAGGGTGATAAAACAATTACAGAACCCCCTGTAGAAATTAAAGGTGCTTTACAAGAAATAACCAAACAAGAATTTGGTTTTATGACTCCTAGCGGATTTGTATCAGAAAAAAGAAATGATAAACCAACTCATGTACGAGAAATAACAACAATTAATAATGAAATAGTTAAAACTGGTCAACCTTCCTTAATAAAAGAACCTACAACAAAATTAAACGAAAAAATAATTTATTTTGCAGCAAACGAAAAAGGAGGAGTGGGTAGCAAACTTAATAGCATACAGGGAGCTAAATTTTCACAAAAGGTAAAAATAGACGATAAAGGTAAAGAAGTACCTGTAGGAAAACCTGAACCTATTGGACTTGCTAAAATAAAAGAAGAAGACAACAAAAAATTAAAACTTCGTGTTGAAGCAGTTAGTAATGGTGCTATAATGATGGTTTCCCAAGAAAAAGCTTTTGAACTTAGAAACAAAGGCACACACATTATAACAGGACAACAGGTAGGTGATGGTAAAATTGAAGAATATGAATCTAGTGTTAGTCAAAAAGACAAAATAAACAATGTAAAATCAAACAAAGACGTTAGTGCAACTTTTTCCCATGATACAGGAAAAAAAGATTCTATTAATTTTAAACCTATTAAAAATTATTTTACAGCGTATGTAAAACAAAAAGGAACAGATAATTTAACTCGTCTTAATAATTTTATGAATAAAAATCCAGACTGGGTTAAATCACTAAACAAGGATAAAAATAAAGAAGAAAGTTTTAGATCTTTTTTTGTAAGTGAATTAAAGGCACATTTTGAGGACAGACGAATAAATGCTGTTGGTAACGTAACATTTTCCAAAACACGACCTAGATTTCCAGACACAGCTTATAGTAAAATGATAACCGTATTTCCTGAATTTGCAAAACTTAAAGGTGGTCAACTTTACGCTTCAATTGCTGCAGGAATAGCAAATGATAACGTATCTAAAGAGTTAGAAAACCTATACAAAACAGATAGTGGAACTAATGATAATCAACCTCTTGTTGTAAACAAAGTTGTAAAAAACAACCAAACCAACGAAGAAGAAGGTGTAGTTACTACTGTAACTGGTTACCCAAAACAATACAAACCATTAATTCAAACGTTGTCTGGAGTAATTGGTAAATCTCGTAACGCAGATGAAGTTAATGGTTTGATTGAAAGTTTAATTGTTTACGATAAAAATAATGATGGAAGTCTTAAAAAAACAGCTAATGGTAATTTAGTACCATCAAAACAACAACCAGCTTTGGGGTTTTTAGACCTGTTAAGAAATACTAATTTAGGAAATTCAAAAATAAATGGTAGACAAGCAACATATCTTGATGGATTTCTATCTATAATACACCCTTTTCCAAGAACTGCTCCTCTTAAAAACATTAATAAAGCAATTCAAATAGACATTGTAAACAAATTTGGAACGTTAGTAAAGCACGATTTTGAAAAAGCTAAAAACGTAATTGCTGCATTTACAATTAGAAACACTGGGGCAGTAAACGCTTTAATGGAAGAATTTTATGGGAATGAATATAACGAACAAAAAGTAAAATCTGAAGTAAGAGGTAAAAGTGGTTCTGCTTACAACGCTATATCAACTATTGATTCAATGGCACGCACGTACGTTACAGATAATGGTCAATTTATAAATTTAAACACTAGACAAGGAGAACTTGTTGTTTCGGGTCTAGGTGCGTATAGATTTGGTGAAAAATTTGTTCAATTATTTAAAGGAAATAAACCTCTTGATATTGTTGCAGTTGAATCAAGCACTTTAGCAGATGCTCTTGTTGATCAAGGCGAAATATACGAATCTGTTAATCCTAACGATGAAAAAGAAATAGCAGCCAGACAAAGAAACCAAGAAGCTTTTCAAAACGTAAAAAATATTATAAATGGAACAGGTGATATTAACGCACTAATACAAAAGTTACCTAAATCTGTTCAAAGACAAATTGGCGGGGGAGACGCAAAATTAGCTAATGAAATAATTCGAAAATTAGCTGTGCGACAATACCACAAATACATGCTTGCGTATCAGCTTGCTGCAGCCATACAAGGTGGAACTGGTGGAAGAACCATATCTGACCAAGACGTAGAAAACATAATGAGATCACTTAACTTTGGATTTTTTTCACCCCCAGAAACAGAGTTAGCTGTGTTGCAAGAAGCACGTAAAATGATGGTTGATATATACAATTACAACGAGGGCATTTTAGACCCAGATCCTGCAATTCAATTTGCATCTTTAAAAGCACGACAGTTATTAATGAACACAAAAAGAAACGCTTTGTTTAAAACTGTTCAAGCACGAAGAAATTACATAACTGGAAAAATAAGACTTGCATCAGGAGGAAGCACGGGGGATACCACTGATGGTTCTAACAAAATAACTAATTTTGGGTTAGAAAAAAAGAATAAAATTGAAAGTATAATTAAACAAGAAATGGGTAGTTAATGGAAAACGTTTTATCAGAACAGGAATTAAAACAAAATATTACAACTCAAGAAACGGGAGAAGGTGAATTTGTAGTTTCAGGAAGTGAATCTGGAGCTACGTCTCTTTTTGGGCCGCCAAAAGGTGCTATAAAAAAAGTAAAGAAAAAATTTGAACCTTCTTTTATTCCGGGAGCATCCTCAGTAACAGCTAGGGAAGTTATTACAGATTTATCTAAAATATCTATTTTACCTAAATTAGAAGATATTATACCTACAAAAAATAGTGACATGAGAAATGAAATAGATGGTATGGTAGGGTATAAAGATAAAACGGGAGAGGTAATTCCTTTTTCAGACAATTTAGATGTTGACACTAAAATTAAAATTATGAATTTAGGTGGGGCTACTGAGTTTGTATATAAAAGAGAAGACGGTGAGTTTGATTCAGTAAAAATACCTTATGATAGAGAAATAGCTAAGCTGATAAAAGAACCCGATGATTACAAACCACCATCAGAAAGAGCTATAATGTTAAAAGCTACTAGCATAGAAAGAGCTTATACAGGCCCTGACGCAAGTGCCTATGAACTGTTTGGACAAAAAAAAGATCAAGGTAGATTTCCATCATGGATTCCTTTTATTGGGGGTGATAAAGTAGGTGTAACACTTGATAATGCTTTGGGAACTAATTTTGATGAAACTGGTGGGCAAATAGCGTTAGCTAAAGCGTACAATAAAATTCTTATTAAAGCAGGTCTTAATGAAAGACAAAGGTACGGCATACTTAAAGAACGTCTTGCTAACAAATTTAAAGATTTGTTTAATATAATGGGGTACGGAAGAAGGGGTATTAGATTTGGTATAGAAGCACCTGTATTTATAGTGGGAGAAGTATACGACTATTTAGATACAAAACTAAAAGAAAATCTTGGTCTTAATATCTCTGGTATGACTGGTACAGAGTCGTTTAAAGACAGTGTGGGGCGTGCTAATTTTTACGACATGATTATGCCCTTACAAGCAAATATCATTCAAGACGGATTTGCAGCCCAGAATATAAATATAGATTTAGGTACGGCTGAATTACTTGCATCAATGTTTACTTCAACACCTGCAAGATTGGCTGCATTAGGGGCTGAAATAGGTATACCAAGTAACATTGCTACAGCATTTATAAAAAAACGGGGCAAAGACGAGTTTAAAAAATATCAAGCTTATCGTGCAAGGAAATTATTTAAAATGGGACCTACTAATTTACCTAGTAAAGATCCTGATTTTGATAAAAATTTAATAGAAGAATTTACCGAATTTAGAGCAAAAAGTATTCCGTTTCTTGGTGCAGTTCCGCTTGGAGACCTACCTTATTTAGGAGCAGCTTATAAAAAAATGAACTCTTTATTTACTGGTCCTAGAATGGTGCATGGGATGCAAATACAAGAAGCAGGCAGAGCCTTGAAAGACAATCCCGCAGTGCAAAATCAAGCAAAAGTTTTACAAAATTTAGAAAATAGAAGAACCCAATTTTTAGAAAAAAATACGGGAGTATTAGGCGTTAATCAAAACAACCAGTTAAAACTTCTTAATAAACAAATAGAAATGGCAAGTGACAGTTTACGGTATGAGATTGTTACTGCAAATGTTCCTCAATTTATAAAAGATGTAGCTAAACAAAATAAAGCCATGATTATTGGTTCTGCTAGTTTTGGGCAACTTGCTCAAGAAGGAGAAGGAGACGTTCAAGTTTTTGAAATGATAGGTTTGTTTAGTGGTCTTGTTTATGCAATGGGCAGTAACCAAAGAAACTTTGCATCAAAAATAATGAGTTTAGGCACTTTACTTCCTACTATGTTTAAAAAAACTACTCAAGATTTTACAACAGAATTAGCTAAAAGAGTAAATACGTTTTCTCCTGAATTTGGTCAAGCATTACAAACAAGAATACAATACATTAAAGATTTACAAAACGAGTTAGCAGATGCGGGTGTTCCTCCTGAACTTCTTAACACAAGTTTTGCAACCATGTCTAATTTAGCTTTACTTCAAACAGTAGAAGAAACTTCCAGAATAGATATGAATATAAAAAATATTTCAAAATTTGGATCGGTAATTGAAGAATTTCAAGAAATACATACTGCAAAAAAGGAACTTTTAGCTCAATTAAAAGAAATTACACTCCAGATGGCGAATATAAGAAAAGACGTGGATAGTTCTGCAATGAATAGATTTACCAAAACAGTTGAAATTGCACAAGAATACGCAACTCTTAGAGCAAATAAATTAGAAGCTGATATTAAACTACTTCAAGAAGCTGACCAAGAAAAAATAAAAAGCATAATAACAGGCACAGTAGGTAAACTTGAAGATGCTCCAAACGAAGATATTAGTTCAGCTTTGAATAGAGCTTACAAACACGGGTATTCTCCTACTGTATTTTTAACAAAAGATGAAATAGCAAATCACAATAAAAAAACAAACGATGTAATTGCAAAAGCTGTAAATGATAAAGCAAAATCTTTACGGAGATTACATCTTTTACAAAAAGCAAGAATAAAAGTACCCGAAGAAAAAGGTTTTCCAGAATACAAAAATTCTGACGATTTATTTTTTGCGTTTGGAGAAAACAAAAGAAATTTTGAAAATGCGGAAGTAAGTAAACATTACATTCAATTAGATAGAGCTAAGTTTATAGACAGAAATGGCAAGTTAGTTGGAGGTAATGCAAATGTAGAAGGTATGGATTTACTTGACAAAATGATAGAAATCATACCTAAAAATGATCTGGAAATATACAAAGAAATAGGTGGGGGTGTTATGAACACTTCTAAACAATCCCAAATATTTAAAGGACTAGATCAAGCGGCCAGTGCGACTATAACTAAAATATTTAATAAATTACCTGAAGGATCGGGGTTTGAAACTGCAGATGAATTTATAAGTTCTGTGCTTGAAAACGCCCCTTCAAATTTACAAAATCTTGATTTTATGCCGCCTGCTTTAAGAGCAGTATATATTATGCACAAAAAAGGTGAAACACAAGGCGTTACAATAGATTCTTTACCATTAAGTTTTGATCAACTTAAAGAAATAAAATCTAGTTTTGGGAGATTACAATCTAAATATTTTAATCCTAAAGAAGGAGCTGATAATCTTGTATCAAGCCAATTTAAACAACTTAAACAGGTAGCTTCAAGAAAGTTTGGAGAGTTTCAAATAAACTTTGGAGAAGAAAACAGTAGAATGGTTGGTGATTTATTTATTATAGGCAAAGATAACCAAAGAATTTCTGTAGCTCAAGCGTTAGCTGATGGTGATGCAGCCCATCAACTTTACATGAACAGATTTTTTGACAATAAAACAAATTACAATTATTTTTTTAAAAACAGAAATAAGACAACTCCATCTGATGTATACCCACTAGGCATATCTGTAGATCAAAAACCAAGTTTTGTTGAAAATGTAGATAAAATTTTTAAAATGTCTAATGACGAGTTAGGCACTTTTAAAGATGATTTTAAACAAAGATTTGGTACTTTTGAATACGATGAAATACGTTTAGGAGATAATAGAAGAACAGGAAAGTATGTTATTAATATTGATTCTGCAGATGGAAAAGCTTTAAAAAGTATTTTAGAATTAAAAGTAGCAGAATACGTAACAGATGCTCTTGAAGCAGGAACTTTAAATAGTAAAGAATACCAAAGAAAATTACTTAAATTGCAAAAGGCGTATACAGGTATTGATGCAAGCGGAAAAGAAGTTTCTCTTATAGATGTACAGAAAATAGAAAAAGATCTTTTTGAGTATTCACCTGCAAGTGTGGGAGATGAGTTGTATAAAAAAGGTGAAAATAATTTAAAAAAAGCTTTAACAAATTTATCTAAAAAAAATCTTGTGCCATTAAAAGTTGTTTATAGAGATTACAAACAAGTTGAAAGAAATTTACGAAGTGTTCTTCCCGCCGAATTAAAACAAGGACAAACTTTAATAGAAGCAGCAACTGCAAATCCTACTAAATTTAAAAAATTTAAAGAGGGATTAGAATTTACTTTTGGTGGTAAGTACGGCAAAAAAGAATTAGACACCCTTATTACTGAGGTGTTTATGGAAGATCTTTTACAAAAAACTTTTAGAAGCACTGGAACAAAATCCATTTCAGGAGCAGGAAAAAATTTAATAACTGACGTTGATATGGATGTAGATGCACTTAAAAATATAATCGGGTTTAACGATCCAACACGTAACGCTATGGTAAAAGACATCATCGGTGAAAAACGCATGAAAAGATTAAATTCTATGGTAAACTGGATGTCTGAACAATATGACCTTGAAAAAATAAGATCCAACATAACTGGTATACCAAGAAACTTTTCTGTGGAAAGTTACATCAGTAGGTTTTATTCAATTAACAGAGGTGTTATATCTGCACGATACGTTGGAACTGAAGCTGTGTTGCAACAGTTTAGATTAAAAGGTCACAAGTTATTTAAAGTAATAATAGAAGATGAAAAAGTTGGACAGTTATTTATGGAAATAATAGAAACAGGACAACCTCTTTCTCGTGAAAAAGAAATACAATTTTTTAACGCATTAGTATCAAATTTAAATAAATTAAACACTTATGCGAATTCAGAAAATCCACAACAAACTGTGGTTATAAATGGTAATTACAAAGCTAAATACCAAGAATATGACAGAGCAAATCAAACACTAGGCGCACGTCAATAAAAGGAGAAAATTTATGAAAATGTACAACAACGGACAACGACCTGCTAAAATGTACGGCGGGGGAATGGCATGGAGAAAACCTATGCAAATGGGTGGACTTGCTCAACAAAACAGAAAAATGACAGTCGGTTCTGCAGGTATGCAAAACCCAATGGGAACAATGACTGATAAAAAACGATACGACATGGGTATGAAAAAAGGTGGTAAAGTAAAATACTAAATGTAATTACGTGACCCACTCATTATATCATCTCCACACTTTCGTAAATATCTAAGAAGTGACGCAACCTGACTCGTGCCTGTATACATGGGTAATCCCGAGTTTAACTCTTTTTCTAAATCTTCGGGTTTGACTGCTTCATAATTCATCTCAACATTACCATCCTTATTCAGATAGGCTTCTATTGAAAATAATTTCGCTTTGACTTTACTTAATTTCATAAACTGAATCCAATTCACCTATTTTTAAATTATAACAATCCGCCTTAAAAACAAATCCATTATCAGAATCAACTTGACCCTTCCTATACAAAGTAGCTTTATTGTAAAAGTCTGCTTTAGAAATCCCCCCAAGAATCCAAGCTTTACGTAAATCACACAATAAGCGAACAAACACATACGCATCACAATCTTGTTCCGTTCCGTGTAACGCTACAGAACAATCATAATTAGGCATAGGTTTTGTGTTGCAACGTTTTGTTTTAACATCTATCCGTTTACCCTCTTTAACTAAATCGTAATGATATGTGTTAACTTCTTTCGCCTTAATACTATCAGCAACAATCACCTCTCCTATCGCCCCTACAACGTTACTAGAGCCACCTGTAATACTTCCCTGAAGGATGCCCATCTGGGAAGCCTTTTCCCTCGCACGGATCATGTGTTCGTCACTAATCGGTATCTCAATAATCATTTACGATGCACTCAAGTCCACAACTTCACAGGCATCTGCAGTACACGCAAGTTCTCGAGATCCACTTGTATTATCCTCTTTTTCGTAAGAAGAAAACTTATCCCAATCTAAAGTCGGGGGAACAATATTCTTCCACTCATTATACTCATCAACATCTATGTCTTGATATGGTGCTTGTTTGTACGTATGATCACTAAAGGGTAGAAAGGAAACCCCTGAAGCTATATCAAAATTCCTGTACATCCAAGCACCCACTTCCATCCACTCTTTCTCTTTTACAGAGATAGTAACAGATGGCTTGTGTTCACACCACAAGTCTGCATACAATTTCCACAACTCAAGTTGTTCAACTGCACTCATTTCAGTTCGAGTAATTGCACCACTTGGAGATTGCATTGGAAAAGAAAAAACAGTTACACTATCTGGTTTAGTAATATCTGGTTCATTAGGAACACCTTCCTTTTTCATAAACTCTGTTAGCGGATCTTTGTTATCCCCCCTCACAGTTCTTACGTAAAAATCGTTGTGTCTTGCGTGAATACCAGAAGACGCATCTACAAGTTGTGATACTGTTCCACTAGGCTTAACACAAGTAATTGCCGTTGATTGTGGTATACCTATTGCCTTTGCGTATTGTTTATTTGTATCTATTGCAACCTGTCTCATTTCTTGTAACCAAATTTTAGAATCAACTGTCCTAGATAGGATACCATGATCCATAATACCTGTCAAAGAAACACCAAGTAATCTTTCTTCTTCTGTGTTGTTTTTCCATATTTTTCGTAAATATTTAAGATCTGTTAAGGTAGACTGGAATGTTCCTAGTATTGTTGCAACTCTTACTTTGCTACGTAAGGTTTGCAAATCATCTGTCTGTCTAACTACAACCTCTGAAAGATTACAAAACTGATAAGGTCGAAGTATAATCTCTGAACATGGATTTGTTCCCCACATGTGTCCAACTTCTCTCCTGCCATTCTTTGCGACCTGTTTGTCAGCAGCCTGCCTGTTAAACATACCCCGTTCCCCAGACTTTGACTCATACAAAGCTAACCATTCTCTCATGTAAGTATCCATGTCTGGCTTGCCTTTATACGCAATAGAGTTGTTTGCTAATGCTCTTTGTCCATTTGCGTTCCACCATTCTCCTGCTTTAGCGTGTCTCATTTGATCATCTCCTAGATTAGATAGACTAATCAACGCTGATCTTCTCACACCACCAACAACAACAACCTCGCCAATTTTGCACATAATGTCGTGGCACTCTACACAATAAAGTTTGCGACCTCTTGCCTTTTTAAACTTACGAACAGTAAACTCAAATAAATTAACCAATGGGTCTGCACCTGATGCTCTACCCCCCATAACTTTTAATCTTGCACCCGCAGGTCTAATCTTGGACACATCCCAAGATGGAATCATTCCTGAATAGAGTAGTGCAACCAATTCTCTGTATGCCTTTGCCCAACCTACTTTACTATCGTCAACAACAATAACAACATCAGACTTTTGCATACACTCACTAATTACAGGTAGTTTATCTATGTTCTCTCGTTCTACAGAAAACCCCACACCTGTTCCACACATAAGTATATACATGGCTTCATCAAATGAACGTGGACTATCTACAGGAAGATAGCTACAATTATAACCACACACGTTATCTCTTTCAAGTGCTTCTCCTGCCGTCATCATTGCCCTCATAGAAGGCATTACAGATAGATTAGTTATATATTCTGTAATTATATCCTTGTCGGCTTTTGATATTTTATAATCGTGCTTTTCTTTTAAAGATTTCTCCATAAAAGAAACATATCTATCTACAGTTTCATTCCAATTTTCTCTGCGATTTTCTGCGTCAATCCATCTTGCGTATCTTGATTTATGTATAAATTGTTGATACGATGTAGGTAAACTATTACTACTCATTACTATTCCTTTCTTTTATATTTATAAGTCTATCAAGATACCATCGTGCTTTCTTTAAATCTTCTGCCCCGTTTTTATATCTATATCTCCACAAGTATTTTAATATGTTGCCCTGCAAATAATATTCAAATCCCGCCCCCGTTGCAGATTCAATAGCTTCGATAGTCTCGATAGTAGCGTTGTTATAATGTGGCGGGTGATTTACCATATCAGCCTTACCTTTGCCCGTTAAATATTTGGGCGGAATATTTTCTTCATTTTTCATATTCTCATATACCTCACTAATTCTTTGCCTTATCATTTCTCTGTATTTCATATCATTAATCTTTACCAAAATCAACTTCAATTACATTATCTCTATATTTTGGTTTTGTTTGGTGTGTATTATCTTTCATCTCATTAAACAACCTGCCAGTTGTATATTTAAACGCCAATTCAGACATACCAAAATTATACAGATCTTCTCCTTTTGTTTGCAACAACCCTACGAGTCCTTCGTGCATAACTGATCCTACAGAGTGATCCATCTCATTTCTGTAATTTGTATTTGTTGTATCGTAGGCTACCATTTCAAATTTACCATCTTCCATGTCTGTCAAAATAATATAATAGTGACCTTTCTTTAAGTCAAATTGTTTCATCTTTTTTTTAATTTCTTTTTCATCCATTTTTAAACCACTCCATAGGTATTGTTCCCTCTGCCCACGTAAAATCGTATCTGTTACACCAATCAGCGTAAGTTGTTTTACTTCCTCTATATATTCTGTTACGTGCGTTCATAAATACAAAACGAATATCCAAATCTTTGTGTTGATCTTTTACAAGAACCATCTTTACTCTATCTGCCTTATCAAGATGCCCTTTTGCTTCAATAAATATATCTGTATCGGGTAAATAAAAATCTGGAGTGTATGTTCTTACTTTAGGAACGTAAAGGAATTTTTTTGATTCGTATTCAAATTTTACTTTGTTGTTAGCCAACACTTTTGCTAACTCCAATTCAAACTTTGATCTGTATTTTATTCTTTTCATTTCTTTAATTTCATCCGTAAGTTTAAAGATTCCATTCTTGTGTTTATGTATCCTGCTAGTCTTATAGATTGTTTTTCTATTGTAATAAGTTCTTTTGTTAGGTGGTACATCGGTAGGCATATCATCTTTCCGTAACTCAAAGCTTGACTAATTGCTTGAAATTCATTTTCTATTCTTACTATATCCCGTTGTTCAGTAGCTGAAGTGAGAGTGCCGTTTTCTGAAAAGTTTTCACGAAGAGTAAGGGGAATACCTCTTTCATGTTGACGTAAGAAAACGACATCTCTACCGCCCCCCGCTTCACGGTGGGATTCTATATAGACGTGGTACAAAGTTTCATTGTGTTCCATCAATTCTATCAAATAACTATGTGAGTATATAATTGACATCTATACTACTTTCTTTTTTAATCTTGAATACCACGCTTGAGGTGGGTGCTTTGCTCGTGATGTTACTTTGTTGTGTAACACGGCATCTTTCCAACAATACTTTTTAAACCCACACATATTACAAGGTTTAGGTAATAATTTATTTCCTGTTCTGACATCCTCGCCTTTATCTCTATAAGTTTCAAACACATCTTTGTAAGGAACAACAAACTCCTTATCAGGATTAGTTAATATCTTTATTCTTTTCTTTGCATCTTCTAAATATTCTTTTCTGTCTTCATCTTGCCATTCTGGTGCTTCAACAACTGCTACTTCGCCACTAGACTTATTAATTGCTATCCACCCGCCAAACGGCAACCCCGTTGCTTCGCCATACAAATGACCTTGCATGATGTATCCAAACGGATCATCTTCTTTTATTTTATTGTAACCACCATACCCCGTATACTTATATTTAAATGCCCAGTCACTTGCTGATTTAATATCCCAAACTTTCTCTTGTCCTAGTTCATCTCTTATAATTAAATCAAGTGTTCCCGTAACTTCTGTTCCTTCAATGTTTAATTTAACTGCTTTTTGTTTTGCAACAACATCAACTCCTGCCTGTTCTAAAATAAGAACGGCTATAGATTCAACAATATCCCCGAACAAAAACCTGAACAAAAGATTGTATTCTGTTTCTTGCTTAATACCTTGACGTTCAAGGAGTTGCTGACAAATGGGTCTACCTAACCCAGACATACGTATTTTGTATTTTTTAGTTTTATTAAGTTGAATAAGAACGGACTCTGTACAGGAATCAGCAAAGTCTTTGGTTGCTTCAGGGGGAATATTAACTTCCCCCCTACTTGCCCGTTCCATATAGTCTTGGATTTTAAGCGTTAGCAGCATTATTGAAATCGCCTGCCAAGTCATCATCTCCTGCGGGAGATTTTAATTTAGTTGCTTCTCTGTATTGATTCATAATGTTCTCGTTATGAGCCTTAACAGTTTCGGCAAACTTTTTCATTAACGCCTTATCATCATCTGTTATTTCACATTCAGAAGAAAGAGTAGGAACTGGAATCCAATACGTAACTGATCCTTTCTTTTGCTTGCTTGTTGCTAACTTAATCCAAACCTTTTGCATAATCTTTTTCTGCTTGGTTAAGCTATTAATAAAATTACTCATAGGTATAAACCCTGAACGCTTAAAGTATGCAACTACTGGATGATTTGTAAGTTCGACATTTTCTTTGTTAGCCTTTTTAAAAGTGCCACTAACCATACCATATATTACTTGGTTGCAAACCGCAGAACGTGATTTTAACCTCAAGGGATCATCCTCTTTCAATTTTTCTTCTTCTTCTCCAGACAATCTCCCACACTTACTTCCACCTTCTGTGTCAGGAAAATCCCCCGACATAGTTGGTTTCTGTACAGACTTACAAGAAAATGCACCTTCGTCAGCATCGAACATACTCCATTCAAACGTTCGTAAGATTGGTCGAAAGTTGATTTCTTTGGCGTATAAATACTCGCCGTCAACAAATACTTTCCAATCTCCTCGTGTTAAGGTTACACCATCTTCAGTCTCGGTGTCGTAATTTATATTTATTCGTGATAATCCTTCACGCCTACCAGAGCTACTGCCTTGACCAGTCATCTCCATTAGAGCTTCAGTATTATCCGCACTAAAAGCATCAACAATTTGATTCATTTCAGTGTCTATAGTTTGTAAATTATTATCCATAAATTTTTCCTTTTCTGTTTATTTAAGGTTAATGTAATTAGAGACTACGAATTAACTTCTAATAAGTCAAGCCAATTCTTACCTATTTTTAATTCTATACCAACTGGCATATCATACTCAACTCCATACCTGCGTTTTGTCTCCGTTGGTAAACATAGCATAGAGTCTTTAAGTATCTGAATACATTGATCTTTTTCGTCTGGGTGAACATCAATCACAATAGAATCATGAACGGTATTACAAATTTTTGATTTCATATTTCTCATTGCCTTATCTAATTTTACTAACGCAATGGGCAATAAATCAGCAGTTGCAAAACCTTGAACAGGATAGTTACAAATGGCAGTTCTGTTCGTTGCTGAACCCCACTCTGTCCATCTAGCATCTGGGAAAGAATACTCTCTTCCTGATGGTAATTTAACTACTTTATTTGTTACTGCTTGTTTCTCAAGTTCTTTGTGCCAATCCGTCACTTTCTCATACTTTTCTTTAAATCTTTGGTAGTATTGTTGTTGACTTCGTGTGCCACTAACACCCCCATACAAAGGTTTAAACGTGTGTGCTTTTGCTTCTTGTCGGCTACATCCTATAACAGACGCAGTATAGCTATGAACGTCTGTGCCTTCAAGAACATCTTTATAAACTTGTGGGTCTTTAGATAAGAACCCCGCTACCCTAAATTCTAATTGAGAATAATCCCCCTCAAGTATAAAACCCCCATCAAATCTACTTTCTACAACTTTTCGTATAGCAAATGTTGAACCTCGTGGCATATTCTGAAAGTTTGGGTTGCGACTAGATAGACGACCAGTTGCCGTTACACATTGCATAAACTCTGGATGAATAAAACCATCGTCATCAACGTTGTTCTTCATCCCCTCTACAAAAGTTGATAGATATGTTCGCAACGCATTGTATCGTGAATACGCCGAACAAAACTCACGAGCATCCCCTTCTAACTCGGGCAGTCTATCCTCAAGAGTTGTCTTATCTGTTTTGAATCCTGCTGATGCCGTATCTCGCACCGTTCGAGGTATTATCTTAAACCCTGCAACTTCTCCCGTTGAAGTGTAAACTACACCCTTACCTAAACAGGTTTTACAAACACGCTTTGCTTTCCCTTCAGAACCATCTTTTCTTTTTAAAGTAATTCTACCTGTTCCAAAACATTCCTTACATTGATTCCCGATTGTTTTGTAAACTATATCAGTCATGTTGCGAACGTGTCTTACAAAATCTGTGTGTTTCATACGTGTTCTCATCTTTGGTTTTATTGTGTTGCCCCTCATCTCGTGACCAAGATTAAATGTAATTGACCAAAGATTTTTATCTTTTACTTTCCTTGAATACAAAAGAACACTCTTGTCGTCAGGACTGGCAAGATTAATAGGAGTATCCCCCATAGCTTTCTTTGCCAGTTCACTTAACTTCTTTTCCAACGAAAGCATTTCTGTTTCGTATTCTTTTTCTATCTGATCTAAAGTATTCAAGTTTATTTTTAATCCGTTTGTTTCTACCCTAGATAGTGTGTTTACCATCTCAAATGATAGTTTAAGTGTCTCTTTCATATAAATCCCCAAATGTTAAGCCAAAAGCTTCTAATTGTTTTAATGCAACTTGTTCTGTTGCAATTACATCTGCTTTACCATATTCCTCTACTATTTCTGATGGAATTTCGTAAAACGTTTTTCCTTCTTTAAGATACGGCGAAACCAAGTCCGTCTCCTTTTGGGTAACGTTATAGCGTTTTGCAAGAGAAGCAAGTGCCAAAGACCAACGCCTTCCTTTCGCCCTAATATATTCCGCAACCATCGTATCATAAATTTCTCCCTTGTATTCAAACCCACACGCACGCAACCAAGTCAAATCAAATTTTATATTTTGTCCAACAAGAACATCAGCCTTGTCAAGATCATCTTGTATTAGTTTTGCCGTATTTGAATCGTAGTTGTATTCACTATCCTTGTGATAAAAAAATTTGTAATTAACTTCTTTGTTTAAGAGCCACTTCCAACCTATTGATACCAAACGATTATTAAAGTAAGGCAACGCAGTAGTTCCGCCCGATACTTTATCTCTGTGAGTTGTTTCTACATCAAGTGTTAAAATATTCATTTAGTAATACACCCCTTTCTGCACATCTATTTGAACATTAATCATTCCGTGCCACCCATTCACTTTATTTTTTGAAACACAAATGTGTCGCACAACATTGTCAACCTCACTTGATCCTGTCTTACCTATACCAATTATAACATCAGCTTCCCCTGCCTTTCCTGTCTTGGAATTGTCAAGCATAGCGTAATCTATAAATTGTCTGTCGTGAGCATCGTAACTCGCCTGACTGACTGCCCAAACCAAGCAATCATTTCGTTTGGCTATCTCTCTTGCAGTAACATAGGTTTCCTTCAATCGTTCATCTCCACGATTGTATTCGCCCTTGATTCTGAATTTGTCAAGCTGATCACAAAACATAATGTCTGGTTTGTTTAGTTTAGCATACTCATCAACTTCTTCTATAGATGTTCCCACCGAATCCATTATAACCAAATAAGGTTCTATTTCTTTTCTGTATCTATCTAGCAAATCAAATCTTTTTTCTATCATCTCATCTTTAGTCAATTCAAAATAAGATTGTATTATTCGTAACTTAATTCTACTGGCGGGTTCTTCGTTTGCCCAGTAAACAACTTGGAAACCTTGCTTAATATATGAAGATGCAATAAAACAACAAAAGGTAGTTTTACCTACTTCTGGTCGTGCAAATATAATACCCAAGTTTCCTCTATCTAGTCCTTTAATGTGTTCGTTGATTAAATGAAACTGAAACGGAAAGTCATTATCCCCCGCTTCTTCTGTCAACAACTCATCTAGGTTCTTGTCAACAATAGTATAAGTTGTCTTATCCCCTATTCTACCATCTTCTACCACATCAATTAATTTTCTTAACTCACCAAACTCGTCATTTTCACCTGTAAATATTTCTAGTGCTTTCTCGCCTATCTGTCTGGCTTTGTCACGCAACCACAAGTTATTAACCAGATCTAAATGAATATCATCACAAGATTCTACAACAACCAGTTGTGATATAATTTCTTGAATCCGTTTTCTACTTGAATCAGGCATTGCAGGGTTTCTGTCATTAAAGATTCCTTGCAATTCTGAAACAGATAAAGTTCGGTTGTATTTTGTGTGTGAATAAACTAGCGTGTCAAATATGTCACGCAGTTCTGCGTCAAACATTTCTCTGTCAATTTTGTTTTTAACTTTTGCAAAGAAGTCAATGTTAAGGCAGTAACCTAAAACTTGTCGGTCAATTGATATGCCGTTTGATAAACTCATCTCTTTCCCCTCTATTCATATCTTTCAAATCCTTGTTCAAAACAATTAATTTAGTTGGAACATAGTTCCGTAATTTTCTTATTAACGATATTGCCTTACTTGTAGCATCTTTGTCAAGTGCTACATAAACTTTTTTAAATTTTTTTATAATTTCAATGTGTTCATCTAGTAAAGATGTTCCCATCAAAGCCAGTCCTGTTGTCAGTCCAGACACACTACAAGCTGAAGGACAATCTTCCACAATGATTATATTGTCACTACTACCACAGATAAATGGTTCTTTATTATTACCATACCTTTTCCATTTAGGTTTCCTATAACCAAGACTCCTACCTGTTGCATCCACCACTCTTCCATTACTAAGACTTTTAACAAGAAACACTACTCTATCTTGTTGGAAGTCATACCGAATGTCAGCCAATCCAGACAAATAAGCGTCGTAAGAGTTTACTTCTTTTACATAATTTTCTGCATTAATATTACGAGATAAAGAAACAAATGTGTCAGGTAAAACAAACTCACTTGTTTCTTTCTTTTCTTCTTTTTCTATGTGTTCTTTAAATGCGACTTTTGAATTCTCTTTTGTCAGTTGCACACCAGTTGATCCTTTAGTGTTACAATCAAC
>CEUI01008112.1_pt1 | contig 19645 bp, 27 predicted proteins | sample 531411 | NCBI WGS metagenome assembly CEUI01 (sample SAMEA2622841, study PRJEB7988) | marine metagenome | isolation source: saline water (ENVO:00002010), including
GCAAATAGGAAATAGAAAATAGAAAAATAGCCCACCCCTTTTTGAAAAATTTGGTAATGCGTTTGACAAAATAGCGGGGAGGGGGGGTCGTTTTATATATTCGCAGACTTTAATCCTTTTTTAATAAAAATAAAATAAAAAATCGGCCCGGGCTTTTTTGCAATTTGGGCGCTTATTATATATAATATAAGTACATGGAAGCTCACTACATAAACAAACAATATGATAATCAATTCTGTAAATACTATGGAGTGTCAAATGTATTCTCTGATGAAGAAATAAATAAAATTAAAAAAATTGGAGATAATTTAACAACAAATCAGGCAACCACATTTGGAGGTAACGCTAATGATTCTGTAAGGAGTGGTTCTGTGGCGTGGTTGCCCCGTAGAGACGACGATAACTCATGGATATACGCAAGACTCCTTCAGTCTGCTGAAATAGCTAACAACGAATTGTGGAGCTTCGATATTGTCGGGTTGTGGGAGGACTGTCAATATACTACATACTTGGGAAGCGAAAAGGGCGATCACTATGGGTATCACTTGGATATCGATGGAGAAGCCGGTTCTCATAGAAAAATTTCCGTTGTGGTTCAGTTAACTGATCCTTCAGAGTACGAAGGAGGCGATTTAGAGATACTTACAAGAGAAACTCCTTTCTTTGCAGATAAATCTAAAGGCTCTTGTTTGTTATTTCCTTCATTTTGTTTGCATAAAGTTCATCCTGTAACAAAAGGCAAACGTAATTCTCTTGTGTTGTGGGTTAGTGGCACACCCTTCAAATAATATTTGAGTCGTATTGACTCTAATTAATAATTATTTTTTGTATTTTAAGGGATTTTTATTGGCATGGCTTGTGCTGTATTAATTTTACTATGAATACATTAAGAATAAATGCTTTTGATCTTTTTAATGATGCTTTCTTTAATGAGGACTATTCGTTTTGGCGTCGTCGCTTGAATACTCCATCATGGAAAGACAATGGAAATCAATACGAATTAAATATTCCTCTTCCCGGTTTTAAAAAACAAGACGTTAAAGGTGAAGTTGATGAAGGCGTTGTAACAATCAAAGCAAAGAATGAAAACGATTCGGCGTCGTACTCATTTTACTTACCTGAAACTGCTGATCCAGATAGTATATCCACAACACTAGAAGACGGGTTATTGTCATTCTCCGTCGAAAAGTTCGAAAAAAATAAAAAAATTGACATTAAGATCAATTAATTACAGTCAACAAAAGTAAATGTACCGGCCAAATTTCCTTGGTCGGTATATTTTTTATAGTGTAATATACACTGAAGATGTCGAATAAACGAAAAGGCGGAAATCATAAAACCGTCATGAATAAGCTAGACGAGCTTGAAGCAGAACGCGAAACGGAAGATGCTTTAAGTTTAGATTTAAACGCTAATCCTAATCCAATCAAGCGTCAAATTAAAATAAAACAATTTCCTTGGACTGACAAGCAAAAAGAATTTTTTAAAATTGCTTTACATCCCGCCACCAAGGTTATTTTTGTAAATGGCCCCGCTGGAACTTCAAAAACACTTCTTGCAACTTATTGCTCGTTGCAATTGTTAAATATGAAAGCAATTAGTGATATTATGTATTTGCGGTCTGCTGTTGAATCCTCAGATAGAAGTTTAGGTTTTTTACCGGGTTCCGCAGAAGATAAATTACGTTTTTATAATTTACCTTTCTTGGATAAGCTTGAAGAGTTACTTGCAGATGGTCGAGTCAATAAACTCGAACAAGAAGGACGCATAAACATGTTCCCTGTGAATTTTGCACGAGGCATGAATTGGTCTTCTAAGGCAATTATTTTAGATGAAGCTCAAAATAGTACAATCAAAGAAATTACTACGGTTTTGACCCGCATGGGTGAAAATAGTAAATGTTTTGTACTTGCTGATCCTATGCAAACAGATATTGCCCATGAGTCAAAGCAACACGGCTTTGAAAAAATGGTAAAGGTATTTTCTGACGATGAAAGTATGTGTAATGGAATTTATACCTTTAGCTTCAATGAAGAGGATATCATGCGCTCTGAGTTAGTTAAATTTATTACTAAGAAATTAAAGCAAATTGACTAACTAGCAGCACAAATGAAATCCCGAAGGGTTTCAATTCTGCTTTTTTAAAATTTGGTACAATTCGCGAGTTAATTTATTTATAACAACGGCCTCTTCCCAATAATAATTTTTAACGCCTTGTTTATCTTTGGCGGTTTCAATTATGTTCAAGCTATGATGACCTATTTGTTTTAACATTTCGCAAGGGTCTATTTCTTGTTTCATTTCTCTGTCTTTCTCCACCGTTGATTACGGTATAAAAATTTTGCAACGGAATTTGCGAATTTAGTTATATTCTTTTCGCTTTCGTTCCAAAAAAATGCGTGTGCCATTTCATGAATTATTGTATTTAATTCCATGTATTTGGTAAGGTCTGGGTGAATGTGGATTTTAGGTCTTTCAGTCTTTGGGTCCAAGCAAATGCCATCAGCTTCTCCAAAATGACGTTCATCGGGTTTTCTGAATATTATCTCATATTCTATCCCCTCGGAGTTTTTAAAGGTAAATGGCTTAGTTGGTCTTTTCATACTCCCACATATATGATTACACCTCGTAAAATTCCAGAATCCTTAAAAAACTATAAAAATTTGTATTTTCAACTTAATTGTGTTTATAATTTATGATGAAAACATATTGTTATCAGTGCGGAACAGCTATTACATATGCATCTGAAAAACCGAACTTTTGTGTAAAGTGCGGATGTGACTTAAATTCTACCAAAGCTACCAAAAAAGTTGCACCTCCTGCTGTAGAAACTGAAATCGACATGGCCGAAGAAGAAAGTGTGGTTTCTCTGCCATCAATCAATCAATTAGAAGTCGATATAAACGCATCGTCAGGAAGCCCAATTACGTTAGGGCAAATCGCAGGAACATCTCAAGGTGGCGGTGGAATAGTAGACGACTTCAAAGCTCCAGAATCTCAACAAATGACAGAACAACAGATTATGGATGACTTTAAAAAAGAGGCGGGCGCGCTTAGGCCAAAGCCCGAAAAATAAATGCCCGAACCCAAACCCAATTTTGAAGATTCTATCGATGTCATAGATAAAGAAATAGCAAAGCGAAGGAACAAGTGGAACCTGACCGCTATATCATGGATGGACTTTGATGATGTATCTCAAATATTGAGAATACACATTTATAAAAAGTGGCATTTGTATGATCCAGCTAAACCCCTTGCCCCGTGGCTAAATAAAATTATTTCAAACCAAATCAAGAACCTTATAAGGAACAATTACGGTAACTATTGTAGACCCTGTTTAAAATGTGCTGCCGCTGAAGGCGGAGACTTATGCAACATATACGGAAGGCAAGACTCAACCTGTCCACTATACGCTAATTGGGAAAAAACCAAAAAAGTAGCCCACGACATTAAAATTACTGTACCTATTGAATTTCACAACAGGGAGATATTTGGTATACAAAATGAACAAAAAGACATAACCAATAGCATCGTTTCTTTACATTCTAAAATGAAAACAATTTTAAAACCTTTAGAATGGAAAGTATATAAATGTTTATACGTCCAAAGTATGACTGAAGAAGAGACGGCTAAAGAAATGGGCTATAAGACTACAGAAAAAAATAGATCACCCGGATACAAACAAATCAAAAATATCAAAAAGTCAATTATTGAAAAGGTTAAAATTAGTATCGAAAAAGGAGAAATAGATTTTCTATGAGTCTGCCCGAGTTAACCAACGACCAAAAAAAAGCAATTTTAGAAAAGTGGGAATCTGATCCAGATAATCCACCCTCTCTTCTAGAGCTTATTTCTGCTGCCTATCCAGATAAACCTGAAATCGACGGAAGAACCAAAGAAGGAAGAGCCGTTAAAGCTTTCTTGGCTTCTAATCAAATCAAAGCAAGAGCATCTCACCAATACAAAGCCAAAGACAAAATTAAACTAACAGAAGAACAACAAGAGTTTATTACCAATAACGTTTCTACTATGAAAGCGTTAGAGATGGCAAAGTATTTGTTTGACAACCCAAATTTAACCACTTTGAGTCAAGAGTGTAGAACGGTTAATGAGTTTATAAAAAATCTAGATTCTAAAATTGTATATCAAAATACCGAAGAGATTCCCAGAGACGAGCAATATAAGCCACCCAAAACAACTCATAGTGCTCTTCAAAAAATCAATAGATATGTTCACGAGGGTATAGATAAAAACAAATTAAATAACACAGATAAAAAAAATATAGATTCTTTAATAGGATATTTACACACCTATCGATTTACGCATCAAATGAGTAATTATGGTAATCAAACCGATAGAGAATTGTTTGAATCGAGTTTCATTAGATATACGCACGATAAAGGGGATTTAACTCAAGAGGAAGTAGATCAATATATAGTGTTGTCTGCCGAGGTGGTAATCGCCTCTAATATTCAAAGACGAGTAGAAAGGTTGCAACAGTTATTGGATCAGAATGCTGAAGATACTGAAGGAAGAAGAATGGCGATGAGTTTAGTGGAGGCTATCAATACGGCTCAAACAGAATATAATCAATCTGTAAATCGTCAGCACAAATTGTTAGGCGACCTCAAAGAAAAGAGAAGTGATAAACTAAAAAATCAAATCAAAGAAAATGCCAGTATTCTTAATTTAGTTCAATTATGGAAAGATGAAGAGTCTAGGCAGAAGTTAATCAAAATAGCCGAACTCCGAAAGAAGGCAGTAAAAGACGAAATTGATAGACTATCTTCTATGGAAGATGTCAAATGTCGGATTATGGGACTAGATAAATCTGAGGGGCTAAATGGATAAATTCATATGCCAAATAGACAACGAAGAGTTTACTACGGAAAAAGAGCTCCATAAGCACCTACGTAAACACAAAATGCGTATTGTCGAATATTATCAGACTTATTACCCTCGTTACGATAAACATACCGGCGATATAATAAAATTTAAAAATAAAGAGCAATACTTAAACACCGATTTTAACTCTCGTACTAATTTGAGAATGTGGTTGAAATCTATCTCCGAAGAAGAAGCCAAACAATATTGTAGAAACCTTTTAATTGAAAGAAAAGAAAAAAAAGACTTAGAATTTGCCCCTACCCAAGTTGAACTACGCTCTATCATGAGTCCACCAATTCAATATTATAATCAGCTTTTTGGTGACTATTATGAACTGTGTAGCAAGTTGGGTTTAGAAACAAGACATGCTCATTGTACTGAAATTATCACAGGCAAGGCTTACGATTCAAACGAATATACTATTCACGTTGACACCAGAGAACAACGGCCACTAAAATTTAATCGACCCATTGAATTAAAAACGCTTAAGTATGGCGACTATACATTTTCTGACGGAAAGGCAGCGTGCGATTGCTATATAGAAAGAAAATCTTTAGTTGACTTAATAGGAACTTTAAGCGGTGGTTATGATAGGTTTTGCAAGGAGATTGAACGCTCTATTGAAGATGAAGCTAACTTTATAGTAATTGTGGAAGCGAAACTGGCGGACGCTTTATACTTTAATCAAATACGCAAATCAGGAGGGCGTGGAAGAGTTTACGGTAAAGTAAGAGCCACTCCTGAATTCATATTTCACAGGTTAAGAAATTTAGTTCAAGAATACCCCTACATTCAATTTTTGTTTGTCAACGGAAGAAAAGAGTCAGCCAGAGTTGTAGAAAAGATTTTTACAAGCGGATGTATTTATAAAAAAATAGACTTACAACTGGCCTACGATTTAGGAAAACTCTAATGTGGTATCCAGAAAAACAAAGAATCATTGCTGAAAACATAAACGAAGAGCTTCGTTTAATAGAAGGCGAACTAGAGGATAAAGAGGCTAAAATTAGCTTGGCTAAGTTTTTAAGAGGCAATCTAGGATTTACTACTGAATTGGTGTCAGGTATTAAGCTCGCTCCATTCCAAGAAGTTACCCTTCGAGGGTTAATGACAAAAAATTTCAGCATGTGCGTGTGGGGCCGTGGCTGTGGTAAAACATTTATCGCTTCTGTATTTGCATTTCTACAGTGTATATTTTACCCCGGTACTAAAATCTTAATCGCCGGTCCCACTTTTCGTACTGCTAGATTTATATTTAACAACTTAGAAAAAATCGTGGCGACTAAAGGCGCAACACTTTTACAGCAAGCTTTTTCAGCAAAGCCATCTAAACGCAACGATCAATATGAATGGTTAATTAATGGCGGTTCGATTACAGCGGTTCCGTTATCGGGAGAAAAGATTCGTGGTTTTCGCGCTAACATTTTGCTTCTTGATGAGTTTTTACTTTTACCGGAAGAAACTATCAAAACCGTTCTTATGCCCTTTTTGGTTGCTCCTCAAGATATGGCTGAACGTATCAACATCAGAGAGCAGGAAGATAAACTCATAGAACAAGGTTTAATGCAAGAAGATGAAAGAATGAAATTTGAGAACAACTCTAAAATGATCGCTCTTTCTTCCGCCTCTTACACTTTTGAAAATCTATATAAAACGTATCAAGATTGGACTAGTAAAATTTACAAAGCGAAAGAAACAGATGAGTCCTCTTATTTTATATCCCAGATGGGATACCAAGCATTGCCCAGTGAAATGATTGATACAACTATTATTGACGAGGCTCAAAATGGTGGGCAAAGTCATTCTAGTTTTCAGCGAGAATATTGTGCTCAATTTACAGATGGATCAGATAGTTATTTTAGCGCTCGAAAAATGCACGAATGCACCATTCCAGACGGACAAAGCCCATCAGCGCTTATCAAAGGAAAAAATGGTCATAAATACATTTTAGCAATTGACCCGTCATTTTCTAACAGTCCTAGCTCAGATTTTTTCGCTATGTCTATTTTAGAGTTAGATGAAGAAGCTCAAGTAGGTACGCTAGTGCATAGTTATGCTGTCGCTGGTGGAGATTTAAAAGATCACATTAACTATTTGTATTATTTAATGAATAGTTTTGATTTTGAAATGATTATTATTGATAATGCAGGTTATCAGTTTATAGATAGCTGTAATGAAAATAAGTTATTTTTAGAAAAAGGAATCAATATAAAGATGTTTGATTTTGACAGCGATAAAGAAGGAGATGATTACATAAAAGAAATAAGAACTGCCAAGAGAGAATATAACAAAAAAGATTATAGAATTTGTTTTAGGCAAGTATTTACTAGCTCATTTTTAAGAAAAGCTAACGAGCACTTACAAGCCTCTATCGATCATAAGAAAATATGGTTTGCGTCAAAGACTGCGGCAAATTCAGAAGCTTTTAATCGAGCCACTAGTCAAAAGGTGAGGGTAGATTTAACAGGCGCAAACGATCTTTTAGATTTAATAGAGACTCAGGATGATCTCATTTATCAAACCAAGAAGCAATGCGCTCTAGTTGAGGTTAAGAGCACCGCAAGAGGCACGCAGACCTTTGACCTTCCGCAGCATTTAAAACGCTCTGAGAGCGCAAATAGAGCCCGTAAAGATAACTACACAACTCTTATGTTAGCCAACTGGGCGGTAAAATCTTATTTTGACATTAATAATTTTAAAAATGAAAATGCGGCAACTTTTTCTCCGTTTATGGTATAATTGTGTAATAATATTTTGAGGTATAAGGAAACATGGCCGACAACAGAATTAGACTAAAACAGTTATACACTCCAGAGTTATCTGGGTATATTTTAAGCGTTAGCTCCGGTGACACTGGACCTACCGGCCCCACGGGTCCGGTTGGACCAAATACCATACCTTCAGGTGCAGACAAATCTATTCAATATAGCGACGGCGGTATATGGGCGGGTAGTACTATATACTACGATAAAACTACCGAGAATCTTGGATTAGCCGGAACAACCTCTCCAACCGCCAAAGCTTCTTTTGGTGATTATTCTAGCTCTGATAATTCTTCTCCTACTTTATACTTTCACGAAAGTGGAGCGGGTAACGAATATGGCGTTAACTTTGATCAAACTTATTTAAATTATTTTATTTCAACAGGTTCAGGGGCTGCGGCTAAATTTGGCACTTTATCTCACCTCAATGAATTTACGGAGGTTTTTAAGCTATCAAGCGATCTTGAAGTACAAATTCCGAATGGTAATTTAAATGTACCAAAAGGTGGAATTACAGGCCAAAATGTAGACGGTCTTGGATTAGGCACTTTTGGTTCTGGCGTAATGACTTCTGGTGTGATTATAGGCTCTGGATATGCTGACCTTCCCACTGGCTCTAGTTATCCCGGTACTGCTGGAGAATTCGCATGGGGAAGTGGCCATTTTTACGTTTGCACAGGCGCAAACCTTTGGGGTCGGGTTGCAATTACTGGATTTTAAAAAAATTTAGCTCTCGCGACTTGATTTGTGTAATATATGTTATATATTTACGCTAAAATGAATTCTAAGAATAAAAAACCAGCTAAAAAAACAGCCAGCGCTAAAAAAGCCACCACCAAGAAGAACGATTTATCCGAAATCGCCCCTTTAATGGCGGCTGCTGCTGATACTACTACCCGCTCACGCCGAAATGCAGCCTCTACTATTGAAAGAACCGACAGGTTTAAAAACATTGATGACGGTTTAATTCCCTTTAAATATTCCTCGGGTTCGTACCAAAATAAAAGCAGCATTGACGTTAGAGACGCTGTAATTTTATGTCAAAAGGCTTATTATAACTTTGCGGTTTTTAGAAATACCATTGATTTAATGACTGAGTTTTCGGTTAACTCTATTTATTTCAGAGGTGGAAGCAAAAAAGCTAGAAGATTTTTTGAAGCTTTATTTAAAAAAATTAATTTATGGAGTCTTCAAGATAGATTCTTTAGAGAGTATTATCGATCTGGCAATGTTTTCATCTACAGGTTTGACGCAAAAATCAAAGACCAAGACCTCAAAAAAATTACCCAGACTTTCGGCTCTGAAGCGTTAGCCTCGGTATTTATTCCTTCGAGATATGTAATTCTTAATCCAGCAGATGTAAGATTAACTGGAACATTGTCTTTTGCCGAGGCCAGCAACTATTATAAAGTTTTAAGCCCTTATGAATTACAAAGATTGAGAAAACCGCAAACAGATGAAGAAACAGAGTTTTTAACTTCTCTACCGCAATCGGTGCAAAAATCTTTAAAGAAAAGCTCTTCTAGCGGAGCAATGATTCCGTTAGACCCAGAAAAAATTTCAGCGGTCTTTTATAAGAGGCAAGATTACGAACCCTTTTCTGTGCCTATGGGATACCCTGTTCTTGAAGATATTAATGCTAAATCAGAAATGAAAAAAATTGATATGGCAATTTCGAGAACTATGCAACAAGCCATTTTATTAATTACAATGGGAGAAAACCCAACCAACGGAATTGGCATTGATCAAAAGAATTTGGTCGCTATGCAAAAATTATTTACCAATGAATCTGTTGGTAGAGTTTTGGTTGCCGACTATACAACTAAAGCAGAATTTGTAGTTCCTTCAATTGGTTCATTACTCGATCCATCCAAATATGCAATTTTAGATAAAGATATACGGGTAGGTTTAAATAATATTTTGGTGGGTGAAAATGAAAAATTTGCTAATCAAAGTATCAAGGTAAAAATATTCATCGAGAGACTAAAGCAAGCTCGTGAAACTTTTATTAATGAATTTTTATTCCCCGAGATGAAAAGAATATGCAGGGCTTTAGGTTTTAAAAATTATCCAACGCCTTATTTTGATGATATCGATCTCAAAGATAGTTTGCAGTATTCTAGAATATATACTCGGCTTATGGAATTAGGCGTTCTCACACCCGAACAAGGAATCACTGCTATTGAAAGGGGTAGACTGCCTAGTGACGAAGATTTAATTGAGCAGCAAGAAGAGTATAGAAAGCTAAGAGATAAAGGCTTTTATGAGCCTGTAATGGGTGGACCACATACTCAAAAGAAAGCTCAAGACGCCGCGCTTAAGAGCAAAGAAAAAGCTGAAAAATCAGCAGCACCCGTGACACAATCTTTACCGAAAGAAAACGGCAGACCTGAAGGCCAACAAGCTCCTCAAACTACGAAAAATGTATCACCCGTAGGAGAAGGAGATCAGTCTAAAGCTGTTGAAACGTTTAGCTTGGAGAAGGTTAAAAATAACCTAATCTTAGCTCAAAAACTACACACTGATGTTGAAAAAGCTCTCAGAGCAAAACATGACATCAAAAGAATGACCAACAAGCAAAAACAAGTTGCTGAAAATATTACCGAGTTAATCGTAGCAAACGAAGAGCCAAATAACTGGAGTAAAAATGTAGAAAAATATGTAGATAATCCAGTTGACCATAACCCAGATAGGGCTCTTATGATTACAGATTTATGCGGAACGCATGATGTAGATTTTTATTTAGGGAGTATTTTGTTTGCCAGCAAGAAGTAGGAATTTATTATGAGCGAAGAAAAAAATAACGAAGATAAAATTGACGACATCGTTTCTTATAATCAAGATTCAGATGTAGATATAGATTTACCAGATATACCCATGCCAACTGTTGAAGCTTCTTCTGCGGCAAAGGTAATCAAAGATAAGTTTAAATCTGCGTTTAAGTTTTCCTTTGTCGGCGCTGGACAAGGCGGCTCCAGATTAGCGGAGACGTTTTATAAGTTTGGGTATAATAGAGTTTGCGCTATTAATACTGCAAAACAAGACTTAAACACTGTTTCTATCCCAAATAAATTATGCATCGGTGACGGTGGCGCTGGTAAAAATATGGAGCTTGCTAGAGATTTATATAAAGATCACAAAGAAGATGTTTTTGATTTCATTAGAGACTCAATAGGCGAAGAGTCTGATCGCATTTTTGTTTGTGCTGGTGCGGGCGGTGGCTCAGGTGCTGGAACAGTGGCCCCTTTAATTGAAACCGTTAGAGAATATCAAGACACGATTAAGTGCGAAGACCATGATAAAGTTGGCGTTATTTTAGCTTTACCAAAAATTTCAGAAGGTAAAAAAGTTAACGCAAATGCATATCACGTTCTTAACGACGCTTTAAGACTAGTGCAAGAAGGGCTTGTGTCGCCTTTGATCCTAGTAGACAATGAGCGTATTAGTAAGCTGTATCCTAAGTTAGCTGTAGGGCCGTTTTGGGAAACTACCAATAAAAGCGTAGCGGGATTATTTCATTTGTTTAATATGACATCCGCAAAAGATAGCAGTTATTCATCCTTTGATCCAAACGACTACAAGCAAATTCTTAATTCTGGAATTATTCTTTTCGGCGCTGCCCCTGTAGGCAACTGGGAAGAAACTACATCTATTACAAAAACCGTAAGAAATAATTTAAAGTCTACTTTATTGTGCGGTGGCATAGATGTTTCGTCTGGGAATTGCGCTGGAGTGATAGTTATCGGTGGCGTTAATGTATTGAATAAAGTCCCTCAAGAAGACTTGGATAAAGCTTTCGACCAGTTCACTCGAATACTGCGCCCGGGCAACACTGTTCACCGAGGTATATACAGCGGCAATAAAGACAATCTCATAGTTTATTCTGCTGTGGGTGGTTTAGGCGTTCCGCATGAAAAGCTCAAAGACCTCAGAAAGCACGGTGATCTTAATTAAGAAAATATATATTTGAATATTTCTTTTTTGGAGGCTACTATTGTTATAAGGAATAAATACTATTATGGCTACTAAAAATAACGATATTAAACCCGGCTGGAAAACCACGGAATTTTGGCTTACAAGTCTGACGGTTTTGGCATCTCTGCTTTGGGGCGCTGATGTTGTAGACCCAGATTCTGCTGGTACAGCTAACAAAGTTTTTGGCTTTGTGGTTGCGGCGCTTGGAGCGGTTGGATACACCGTGTCTAGAGGTTTAGCAAAGAAGAAGTAGGCTACTATGTGGGTTGCCTTTATAAAGGCTGTTCTTGAGTGGCTAACAGACTTAGTTAAAAAAGATACTAAGGCTGGAGACGCTGATGCTACGCCCAAATCCTTGAAAGATAGGTGGAGGGCGCGTATCGAAGAGCAGGAAAAGAAGGTTAAGAAAAAAGATGAAAAAAGCGATTCTACTGATTAGCTCGCTGCTTATTTTTGCTGGATGCGGATCAACCCGCGTGGTTTTTGTGGACACGGACGCAAATTTAGTGCGTCTAGGTCCAGATGTCTCGGGTAGAGTGTACGTATTGAAGGATGGTGAATGGATTCTTTCTAAGAATAAAGTCCGTTTACCAGAAGGATGGTACGCTGGGGGTATCCCAACGCAAGAAGAGTAATTTAGTAATAAGACATATCATATTGCTTACTCCAAAGCATAAGAGGAGCCGAAAGGCTCCTCTTTTTTTATATTTTGAGTGTAATCTTATATATGAACACCCTCAAGGCGTTTTGGGAAATTGTTGGTAATTATAAACAGGGTATTTTCGCATCAATTCTTTCATTGTGTTTATTTGCTCCGTTTTACGTGGCAAAAATCATAGAGCTTGAAACGGTTAGAGTTCAGGAAATGTCAGAAACTGTCGATATTCTGGAAGAAGCTCAAAAACTCTTTATTCATCAAGAGAATGAAATGCATCAAATGAAAGAGTATATAAATCAACAAGGTGCAATGATTAATCAATTAATAAATGAAATTAGAAAATTGAGAGGTTTACCAATTCCCAAGCCGCCTTCGAGAAGTGAGGCTTAAATGAAAAAAATTGATAAAAATACAAAATGGTGGATTGGTGCAGAAAAGGAATGGAGCTTCCAAGATAAAAACGGAGACTGGTGGCTTGTAAAAGATAAGGAAAAAAAGGAGGAAAAAAAGGTGAATCCATGCAATGTACCAGAAGCTATAATCTCATACGGTGAAGGCGTTAAAAAACTAGTATTTTCATGCCTTATCGCTTCTCTGTTGGGGATGAGTCTAGCTTTAAATGTATTTTTATATTTAAAGATAGAAAGTTTTAAAGATGTCATTCCTACGCAAAAAGCTATCCATTCTATTGGTTTGGATAACGGCAATTAGTTTATTGAACTCAGGATGTATAGCATTTCACCCTGAATCAGCGAAAAAAGATAAAGATGGCTATTATGTAAAGCATTATTGGTCATGTGGACCCAAGGCTATTTATAAGTCTCTACGCTATTTCGGTGAATATAAAAAGCGTTCAGACATAAGTAAAGAAATTCAATCTTCTGGCAATATTACTCGCTCTTCATTACTTTTAATCCATCATGAATTTGTAAGCGCCACTTTCCCTTGTGAAATCAAGCAATATTATTATAATAATAATTTTAATGTTAAAGAATTAAATAGCTTAGATCAACTAAAAAATGGTGACGTTGCAATAGTTTTAGTAAAGGGTAGTATTCTAAAAGGGGAAGAATTTCATTGGCTTTGTTATCCAAATGATAAAAGAATTAAAGATTTTTACGGCGAAAATACTGAGATTATTAAAATTTATTTAATATCAAAAAACAGTTGACTGACTCTAATGTAAATGTTAGTATATATCCTAGTCTCGTAACGAGATTAAACTAGATATGAAAGCACAAGTACTACTTACTGTATTAGCAAGCGTGGCTGTAATTGGTTGCGCGTCGAATAAAACGGTTGCTTCCGCAGACTCAAAGGGAGTTAACGTCAACCTTGAACCAGTCGCTTCTGTTTCTCAACCGCTCCCCGCTCTCGAAGTGGGGCAAAGCTCCGTAGATAATCACGGAATTTTGGGCGTAGAAGTGAATAATGGTGTCAGAGTTACTGTTCCGTTTGTTTCTCTAAACATTCCCTTGGGTAAAGCCAAGGCTGAATTGCCGCCCAAGGCGGAAGAGTAAATAAAGCCAACATTTGGCGTAAAGCAGCCCGCTCTTGAAAAAGAGTGGGTTTTTTCTTTTTTTTTATACATTTCTTTCAAGGAAGTGTAATATTATTTACTTATGTTGAATGAAAGTGGCCAAGATGTCGATGTAGATCAACCTCATCAAAATGATGAGGATTTATATATTGCGTACTCTATAAAAATAATGACGGCGCTTGAGGCAAAACAAAAGAGCCACAATGAAGAAAACAACAGTAAAGTAAACATTTCTAAACTGAAGACGGTTTTTAAAGCCGCTGGGAAAAATTACGGTTCTGACTTGAGTATTGATATTAATACTTGGTGCATGGCACGAGTAAATATGTATCTTGAAATGGTAAAAGGTGCTAAGTCTTATAAAAAGGTAGAAAAAGAAATATTCGCAAATTCAAATAGTCTTGATTTGACCGAATCTTTTATTCCCACAAAAGAATGCTTTGAAGCTGCGGAAAAAGATGTTGAGCAACACGATTTAAACTTAGACTTTAAAGACATAAATAATTTGTATTTAATTGAGAAGTCTCAAAATAGATACGCAATAATCGAATTTTAAACATGGAATAATAACATGGGAGACGTAAGAAAAAATTTACTCAGACTTAATACGGCAAGTGCAACTTCAGCGACCACTATTATCGCTGCACCCGGCGCTGGCAAACAAATCGTGATTGTGGACATTTTAACTTCTGCCGCGACCAACCTATCAGATGGATCATCTGTGATAGTTTACGCTCCCGCAGGAAGTACCCACTTAAGATCAGGGATTGGTTTTGGCGCTAATAAAGCCGTTGTGGGCAGTGCTACCGCAAACGTAACAATCACCTACTTTATAGAAGACATCCAAGGTATTTCAACTCATTAAAACTCATGAAAGATTTTGAATTTAAAACCATTTTTAGTTGTTCGATTAGGCCCCTCGTCTCAGAGGAAAAAGACCTTTATCTTGCTTTAGCTAGTTCAGCAGACGTTTCCAGATTTCTGCCTGAAATCGACACCGAAAAAAATATCGACCTTTTGCCAATCGCATTCAACTCATTTGTAGCTAACAGGGTCAACAAAAATGGTGACGTAATCGATACCGCAACGGCTGTGTCAATATACAAGGACTTTATTAATAAGCCAATTAACATTGAACATAAAAGACAAAGAGTCGTTGGCACTATTTTAACTGCTGGATTCACAGAGTTTGGAACAGATAGAGTCCTTACCGAGCAGGAGGTTCTAGCTACAAATTCACCATTCAACGTAACCCTTGGCGGCGTTGTATGGAAAGTTGTTAACAGTGAACTGGCAGATAGGATCGAAGAAGCTGCTGATCCTACTAGCGAAAAATACCAAGAGATTTCTGCAAGTTGGGAGTTAGGATTCAGCGATTTTGCTTTAGCCGCCCTACCACCCACTGAAAAAAACCTTGAAAATGCTGAAATTATTTCAAACCCTGAAGAAATTGACGAGTTAAAGGGTCATTTAAGAGCTTTAGGCGGTGAAGGCGTATTAGATGACGGTAGAATGGTTTATAGAAAGGTCATTAACAAGGTTGTGCCTTTGGGTATTGGCCTCACAGAACATCCCGCAGCCGAAGTTAAAGGCGTTGCCGTGCAACCGAACACGAAAGATGTTGAAATAAAAGTAGAAGAAAAAATGGAAAAAGATGAAAAAGATTCGAATTCTTCACAAGAGGAACATAACATTGTAGAAGAAAATGAACAAGAGTCCTCTGCGGGCAATATATTAAAAAACCAAGAAATTATTTCACAAAATAATCAAAATAATGTAATTAAAACTAAGGATAGTACTATCATGGAAATTAATAATATTAGTGATATCACAGATGAGGCTCTCAAAGAAGTTAAAGCTTCTGCCATCACTGATTTCATCCGAGAAGAGCTTGAGAAGGCTTCTGAAGACTTTTCTGCCAAGCAGAATGAAGTTCAAGACGCTCTTAAAGCCACTAAGGAAGAAAAAGATACTCTTGCGACTGAGCATAGCGAGTTGAAAGAGGAGATGGAAAAAGTCCAAGAGAAACTTGGTACTTTAGAAGCTGAAAAACTCGAAAGAGAGAAACTTGAAGTCTTTACTCAACGCATGGCGGAACTGGATCAAGAGTTTGAATTGAACGATGAATCCAGAGAAGCGATTGCCGAAGAGATCAAAGATTTGGACGAAGATGCTTGGGCTGCCAAACGTGTACGCATGGCAAAGCTGCTCAAAAAGAAGGAAATCGATTTAGAAAAATCGAAATCCGAGTCGGAAGCGACTGAGACGCCGGTAAAGAGCGTAAGCGAGACTGAGCAAACTTCTGCTTCTGAGGACCAAGAAGTTGTTGACGAAGCTATCGACAGCGCCGAAGAGCAAAAGGATACAATCCCGGTTACTTCTGAAGCTGCCGAACCAACAGTTTATGAAAAATACAAAGACGCTTTCGGTGACGAAGGTTTCGATGTAAAACTTTAACCCAAAACACATTAACGGAGAATATATATCATGGCTTGTAATTTAAGACCATTTAGAGATTATGACGAGCACGACGTTATTAATTTGTTTACCCTCAGTGGTGACATTACTAATGGCGTGACTAAGGGTCATCTAGTTCACGTTCCCGAGTCTGGCTATGGCTGGCTAAACACTGACGAGCTTCAACGGCTTGGCGCTGTAGGTTCTACCTACACCAATACCGTTTCGGATCGCTACGGTGTAAACGCCAAAGTCGGTGTTGCTCTTAGCGGCAGCACGCTCTTGGGTATGACGCTTTATGACGTAAAAGAAACAGACGAAAACGGAGAGAAGTATGTCTTTAATCCGCGTAAAGCTGCTGAAAACGATGTCGTTATCAGTGGACAAGCTGTTCCGATTTTAACACGAGGCATTGTATTGTACAGCGGTTCTCAGTTGGCCACCGATGATCCATCGGCGGGCGCTACGCTTTACTCTGACAATAACGGCGAACTCACCACCACCAGCGGTGGCGGTAGCGCAGTCGGTATTGCTCTGGGTGGCAAAGACGCTGATAATGCTGTCTTAGTACGTATCAACCTGTAACCTGTAATTTAAGAGGATTATATAATGAAAATTAATTTGAAGAATACTCCCGAACAGGTAGAACTGATCAAGGCAATGGGGTCTCACGACGTTACCGTTGCCCGTGAAGCTAATGAAGCGTTTGCTGCTTTTCTTGGCCCGGTAATTCGCAGAGTGCTTGCTCAAGCAAGTTTGGCGAGCTCGATTTTTGTGGACGCTCCTTATGATGAGGATGACAGCCCCAGCTATCCGCTCGATCTGTATTATAACGATGGCGACAACGTAGTAACTACTTTCATGCAATCCGTTGCTGGCGGTCTTCCGTCCTCGCACGTAGAAGGCATGAACGAACTGAAGATTTCTACGTATCGCTTGGACTCCGCTGTGTCTCTTTTAAAGAGATATGCGCGTAGAGGCCGCTTGGACGTAGTAAGCAAGGCTGTAGAGAGAATGGCACAAGAGATTCTTGTGAAGCAAGAGCGTAATGCTTGGGCCGTTGTTCTTAAAGCTCTTGGCGAAGGTTCTACCAATAGTAACACCCACGCAATTGCGTCTACGACTGCTGACGTATTCCAATTGGACGACATGAACAGACTTATGACTCGTATTCGCAGAATCAATGAGTCGTTTGCCAACGGTACGCCCGACAGTGCTTATAGCAATGGTCTTACCGACATGTACATGTCTCCTGAGATGGTTGAGCAAGTCCGTGGATTTGCTTATCAGCCGATGAATACTCGCGCTGCTCTAGGTCAAGCCGCTGCTGCTGAAAACTCCAACGGTATCGCTCTCCCTGATAGCGTCCGTGAAGGTGTTTTCCGTGCCGCTGGTATGCAAGAGCTTTACGGCGTAAATATTCATGAGATGCATGAGCTTGGCGTAAGCAAGAAGTACAACACCCTGTTTGATTCGTTCGCTGGGTCGGCTACTATTGCTCACGGTTCAACTACCTTTACTGGGTCTGATGACGAGGTTATCCTCGGCCTCGACAACAGCAAGGGTGCGTTTATTCGCCCTGTTGCTCAACAGCATGAGAGTGGTGGCCAATTTGTTACGCTGCCCGATGATCAATTCAGCGCTCGCTCCGAGAAAATCGGTTTTTACGGTTACTTGGAAGAGGGTCGTGTTTGCATCGATTCTCGCGCGGTTGTTGGCATCGTTGTTTAACAACTCTATTAATCAAATCCGCCCTTCGGGGCGGATTTTTTTTTGACTTTTAAGGTTTCCCATTTTAATATTATATGTGTAAGCAAACCAGAGGACAAAGTTATGCCTAAGAAAAAATCTACATCAAAAGCTAAGAAAACTAGTAAATTACAAGGTTTAAGCCAAGCCCACGGCAAAGATGAAACTAAAGAATTTCAGCCTACGACCTTGGATCAGGTTTGGGGAGACACGGGTTTATGGAAATATAACACCATGAACGAAGACGAATATAAAGATCAGCTAAAGCAAATGTCTAAAGCTGATTTATATGCTCACGCTTCGAAAAATGGAATTATTCCTACTGATAATCGCGATTTATTAGTTAATAAACTTGTTCGAGAATTTACTAAATACGTTTCTACGTATAGAGTTCCTAGGCAAGATACTAACGAAGTCAAAGACTACAACCAGTTGCCTGAAGACGTTAAAAAAACTCTTGGAGAAGGTAGATAATAAAAATATAAAATTTATAGTTTGTAGTGTAATATTATTTGTATTATGGCTACGAATTATGATTTGAATATTACTAAAGGTTCTCAATTTGATATAGCATTGAGAGCTAAAGATTCCGCAGGGAATGGGATCGACTTGACGAATTATACCACTAGTGGCTTTGTTAAGTATCGATATTCTGACACTGATCATATTTTAAATTTAAATCCAGTAGCTAGAACTGGAGCCGCCGGTGTTAGCGGTTATTTAGATATTAAGCTTTCAGGAATTCATACCACTGGCGTTCCCGTAGTTCAAGGTGTCTATGATATAGAAATATATAGTGGACAATACCACGAAAAATTAATTTATGGGTACGCAAATATTTTACCCGAAGTAACTTACTAAAATGGCTTCTGTAGATGTAATAGTAGCGGGAACAGCCTCTGGTGAAGCTAATGTAGTTGCTGGAGCTACTTCTGTTGACGCTTCAATGGCTGGTACTATTGGCCCGGTTGGTCCAACTGGACCGGCAGGGCCTGAAGGCCCAACTGGACCTACTGGCCCAGAAGGACCGACTGGCCCTACGGGGCCGGGTGGCACTGGACCTACTGGACCCACTGGACCTACTGGCGGTACTGGTCCTACTGGTCCTAATGGCCCCACCGGACCTACTGGCCCCACTGGACCAGCAGGATCAATAGGTCAATTATTCTATTGGGAAACTACATCTACAGACACTGACCAAGGCAACGGCAAAGTTTGGGGCAATGATGCCGACACGGATGAAATAACTGTTTTATATTTTGATGATTTAAACAAAGACGATAAAAATATAGAAGAGTGGATTAAAGCGCTTGACGATAGCACCAATAGTTCTTTACGAGGCACTATTACTTTAACCAAAGTAAGTGATCCTAGTATATTTATGATTTTTGATGTTACTGGAGCGGTAACAGATGGAACAAGTTATTGGAAAGTTCCGGTTTCGCATGTAACCCAAAATCTTACTCCACATGGAAGCTTAAGCGACGGAGATGTATTAGGCGTAACTTTTAGTCGCACAGGTGATGTTGGGGGAACTGGTCCTACTGGTTCGACTGGGGCTACTGGCCCCACTGGACCTGCTGGCCCTACTGGTTCTGCTGGACCTACTGGCTCTAC
>CEUI01015880.1_pt1 | contig 19600 bp, 28 predicted proteins | sample 531411 | NCBI WGS metagenome assembly CEUI01 (sample SAMEA2622841, study PRJEB7988) | marine metagenome | isolation source: saline water (ENVO:00002010), including
TATAAAAACTCTGAGCTTATTCAAGAACATTCACTAAACCGTTGGGAGGGTTCATTAGAATTTTTTGTCCCTGCTTGGGACGAGAAAGGATATTTGATACAAGATCCAACTAGAATATACTATACTGTAGAAGCTATCACAGATAATTTTTCATCTGAAGTCGTAGCTTCAAATGTTATAGAACTACAAAGTATTGCTATTGATGAAGCGCCAACGGACTTGAAGGTGTCCGTTATGCCCTTTCCTCAATATCATCAAGAATACAATCCATCAAATCCAAACATTTCTGCAAGCGCTTCTATCATGGGCAGCGGGGTTATTTAAATGAACTGGCAAGATATACACGATCAAGCAATTATATTTGACTGGCACAATCACGGATGTCTCAAAAATTTTCTATTTGAAAGAAGTCTTGATGGAAACAGTGGGAGGTTTTTATCTAAACTATTCAAAAGATCTTTCTGGCCTCTTAGCGAAAGAAACACACTCCCCAAAATGGAAAAGGGAGGTTTAGATGTAGTTCTCTCGACTTCTTATATACCTGAAATAGAATGGGTAGACGATCAAAAACTCATCAAAGTTTTGAAATGGCTATTCAAATCTGTCAACAAAAGGGTTTTTGAACCCACTTATTTCGATGCCGTCAACGCACAGATGACCGCAATGGAAAAAGAAGTAGAAAATTATGGAGGAAGGTTTCAATTTGTATATGGGATCAAAGAACTAGAAAACGCTCTTGTCGATAATAAGATAGCCATGATTCATTCAATCGAAGGCTGTCATCATCTAAATGGAGAGCTAGCTAAAAAACGACCAGAAGATGTCGTAGCTCTTCCACCTTTGATAGAAAATGAACTCCTAAGCAATCTAGAACACTTCTACAACAGAGGTGTGGCTTACATGACTCTTGCTCATTTTTATCAAAATTTAGTCGCCACTCCAGTTTTTCCATATCCAGAATATGGAATTAAGAAAAGTAACTGGAAGCAATTAATGGCCGGTTGGGACATGAATCAAGGACTGACCAGTATTGGTAAAAAGGTAGTGCAAACCATGAAAGACATGGGTATGATTATAGACATAAGTCATTGCACTCCAAAAGCTAGATCAGAAGTGTATGATATAGTTGGTAACGACATGTCTAAAGTTGTAGCCAGTCATGTCGGTGCTTTTGGTATAAACCCAGATCCTTACAATTTAGAAGACTGGGAAATAAAATGGCTAGCCGACCACAACTGTCTAATTGGTCTAATATTTATGAACTATTGGATTAGTCCAATTGATTCTGGTCTTGGTTTAAAACACTTAGAAAGAACCATAGATCATATAATTAATATAGCTGGCGATCAGGTGTTAGCTATAGGAACTGACTTCGACGGATTTACAGATCCCCCAGACGAGATAACAGATATTTCTGAATTGCCTAGACTTACTAGATATCTATCTTCATTAAGAAGTGGGATTGATAAGGACAAGTACTCATCAAGAACAATAACTAACATTCTTGGCAGAAACTCGTTACGATTTATCCTAGAAGGGTGGAAGTAAATATGAAAAAATATGTAGAAGCATTAAAACAATACGCAAAAGATGCTACAACCAGTGACGCAAAAACTGGAGCCTGCTGGGAAGGGTACGAAAGAGTACCTAATACCAAAAAAGGAGAACCGGGAAGCTGTCGCAAAATTGGGTCAAGCAAAGCAGATTATAAATATGAAAACCCTAAAACAGGAGAGATATTTATATATTCAAGAAAAGGCCCATACAAAAAAGACGGTGTGTATTTAGTATACAAAGGTATAGCAGAAGAAACAGAATTGTAATAATTCCTACCTAAGATGGAAGGCAAGATATTGGTCTTGTAAAATGTGGTAACATGTCAAATAATAGATTACAAAGAATCATAGAAAAACGTCGCCAACGATCTCAAATAAAAGACGAGAAAAGAGACGATAAACAAGAAAAAAAAGAAACTAAAAGAGACTACAGGCTTGAGAAGATCAATGCTGTAAAAGAGAAAATTTACGCTGTTGCAGCTAAAAGGAAGTGGCTGTTTTTTATTATAGCAGCAGTAATCGTTGCCTACCTAGTCATCTTCAAGGGCGGTGTTAGCTTTGGAGGTGAAGCGGGAGGCTTTTTAGAGAAGATTAAATCTTTCTTTTAATTAATTGGAGTAGAAAATGGAAAAGGTTAAGGCTTTATTTAAGAGTCGTAGATTTTGGACTGCTATTGGTGGTGTTGTTGTTGTGGCCGCTCAAGAGACTCTTGGGTTAGATCCAGAAACAACAAACAGAATTGTTGCTCTTGCTGTAGCTTGGATTCTTGGTGACTCTTTACGAGTTACTTCTGATACCACAGAATAATTTTTTAATGAGACGGCTCACATAAAGTGGGTCGTCTCGTTTTTTTTGGGATATAATAATGGATGAGAAACATCTTCTAATCTTTTCAGCCAAGTGGTGTGGGCCATGCAGGATGATGAAGTCTCTTGTATGGAACAACGAAACCGTAAAAGAAAAGCTAGAAAACTTTGACTCTGTTCAGTTCTTGGATATTGATGATCCAAACAACAGGGCAATGGCAATAAAATATAGAGTATCTGCCGTACCTATGATCTACATAGTAGACGAAAATGGCAAACCTATGAAACTCGCAAATACTATGGATGCAAGACAAACCGTTAATTTTTTGAGTGTCAATGAGTAAGAAAAAACATCAGGTTGTAGTTTTTATGACAGAGTGGTGTCCACACTGTAAAACTATGAAACAAATGACTTGGCAAGACGACAAAGTTATAAGTTCGGTTCAGCCATATCATAACAGCAAGCCAGCCTACATAATGTGCAATAAGCCTCAAAACAGGCATTTGGTTGATGAGTTTGATATTGAAAGATATCCAACAGTAGTAATTATGGATGAAGACCATAATATCAAGAAGAGGGCAAACAACATGTCCCCAGAAGATCTAGTAGACTTTCTAGAAAATTTTAATGGATAAAAACTCAAAGATACTAATAACTGGTGGTCAAGGGTGGATAGGTAAAAAACTTGGAGCATATCTTTCTCAAGAAGGTTTCCAAGAAGTTTACGCTCTTGCGGGAAGCAGAAGTGGCTTAGATCTGGGAGATGACTCTACCATAGGCTGGGCTTTCGATATAAACCCAGATGTTGTTGTTCACTTAGCAACTCGCCCGCCTACCCAAGAAAACTGTCTAGATTTTCCAGCAGGGATGATGTATGAAAATCTTTTTGTGACTTCAAAAATAATTGAAGAAGCAAAAATGAGTGGCTGTAAAAAATTCATAATGATCTGGCACTCTTCTTGTTATCCAGAACGACAAATACTCCCACACAAAGAAGAAGACTTATGGGAAGGCGCTCCGCATTGGACTAGAAGATACTATGGAAATACCGCAAAAGTTTTGATGGAACTTAATGCTGCTTTTAGTACACAGTTTCCAGAATTTGTTGGTGTTAACCTTATATTTCCAGAAGTATATGGCCCAAATAGCAGGTTTAACCCAAAAAGAAATAACATAATTGAATCTATTATTACCAATGTTTCAGCCGCTAAAAAATATGATATAGATCTCAAAGCGCAGGGAAATTCAAAAACAACCAGAGACTTTCTCTATGTGGACGATGCTGTTCGTGCAATTTACAGCGCCATACAATTTGCTGATAAATGTGAAACCTACAATGTTTCTCAAGGATACGACGTTAATATTAAAGGCTTGCACAAGACGGTTGCTGAAATGATAGGTTTTGAAAAAGAAATGATCTGGAAAGAAGAATACATAGACGCTAAGGAAAGATCTTTTTTAGACATCTCTAGGATAAAAAAAGATTTAGGATGGAACCCCATAACCAATATGGAAGATGGACTTGCCAAAACAATTAAGTGGCATGATGAAAACTTAAACATTGGAGTCGTTAACCCAGATTCTATCCTAGTCAGATGATAACAGCAATAATTCTCTCTAAAGACAGAGCTTCTCAGCTACACCTACTGCTTGAAAGTATTCAAAGAAATAGCGGTAATCTATTTGATATACGTGTAATATACGAAGCTTCAAATGCTGTATTTGAACGTGGTTATCAAAAAACAAAAGAGGAGTTTTATTACAAAGATAGATATGGTCTTGGGTTTCCAATCAAGTGGTACAAAAGAGAAAACAAAAACCTAAGCTTGGACATAATCGAAAAGTTAAACGATAGGGATTTAACCTGTGTCTTTAATGACGAAAACATAGTTTTTGAGAGACTGCCCTCTTACAAAAAAATAATGGAGCTTTTCAGAAACGAAGCTATATCTGCTTTGTCTTTGAGAATTGGCAACAACACGGTTATACAAAATCCATACAAAATAAATGATTACTTTATAGACAAGCCAAAGGGTGGCGAATTTATATTAGATAAGTTCATGATCTGGAACGCATCTGATGTTAAACCCTTTACAAATTTTTCTATGCCGTTCTCTCATAACGGCCACATATATACCACCAAGCTAATAAAATTTATATTAGAGAGAACTGAGATACCCACTAAGGAAGACTTTGAAAAAAACCTACAAGACAACCTCTATATGGGTCTTTTTGATGGGTTTATTCCCCCGTATATGACCTGTCTAGAATATAGCGCGGTAATAACAAACATAGCTAAAAAAATAAACGACGAAAGAGATTCAGACTTTGGAACTTCAGAGTTTGGTTTGAATGATAGGTATCTTTCGCACTCAAGAATTGATTACGATTTTTTTGATTTTAGGTACGTTTCAAAACCATATCAAGAATTTATAACGAGATTTAAAATTGAAGATTATATGCAGTACGGTCGTTAGAGCCGCTAAACAAGGCGATATACATGGTGGCTTGTATGTCGTAGATATAGATTCAAAAGAGGTGATTCACTATGCACCTTATGAAAAAGATTTTGTCAACGATAATGAACGTGGAGGAGAAAGAGGTCTTCGTGGCATTTGCGTTCTTTCTGATCGCATTATCGTTTCTGACTCTGCTGGTTTTATTGAGCTAGATAAAAAAACCTACGAGATTAAAAGAACACATCAAGATAGAGATTATTTTAAAAGCATCCATGAAATAACTTTTTGTGATGATCATCTTTGGGTCACATCTACCGCTTACGATGCGGTTGCAAAAGTGGACTTAGATTTTAATGTTGTTGACATTTGGAAAATGGATGGTGAAAGCTTACCCAACAGCAAAAGACTAACTGGAAAAACTCAGATAGATAAAGACTCAAAAGAAGAACTTGATGAATATCATATAAATTCTATTTTTACTCATAACAACAAAGTAAAAGTTTCTGGCCTCTTGACAGACCTTCATAATCTAGATGATATGTCAGTCTCTACACCTATACCAAAAATTATAAATTATGGTGTTGGTGGTTACAAAAATGTAGCGCATAGTTTTGTTCATAACTTTTATGAGTACGATGATATTAGCTTAGCTAATTTAACTACGTTTAGTTCTCTTGGAATTTACGATGGCGAATGGGAAGCTGTTCAAATACCAAGAATGAAAAAGGCTCACTTTAGCATTGATGAAATAGCTGTTAATAATTGGAATAGGGGTTTAGCCCGAAAAGACAATAGGGTTATAATTGGATCTTCACCAGCTAGGTTAATTATTTACAATTTAGAGACTGGTGAATTTGAGGATGAAATACAACTGGCAAAGGATATAAGACACGCCATTCATGGACTGGAGATTTTAGATGAATTTTAATCAGGAACTTGCCGAAAAAAATTCGGCTGAAAAATTAAAGATTTCCGACAATAGGTGGGCATGGGTATTGCCGGAATCTGAAAACTACCGTAAAATGATTGCCTATGCCCTCGGTAAAAAATTTGTCTGGATTCATCCAGAATACCAAAATGGGCAAAACAATAAGAAAGAAAAGCAAAAGAGATAGAAAACGTCTCAAACGAGAACGAAGAGTTCGAGCAAGGAAGCGAGATCATGGAACGGCCAACGTGGGATGAATATTTCATAAACTTTGCCGTTTTGACTTCAACTAGAAGTCCAGATTCTCAAACAAAGGTTGGTTGTGTATTAGTACACAAAAACAGAGTTATTAGCGCCGGATACAATGGTTTTTGTTCGGGTGTAGATGACTCATCTTTACCAACTAAAAGGCCAGATAAGTATCCTTTTATGGTACATGCTGAGCAAAATGCTGTAAGCAATATGCTTATTAAACCTGAAAAAGATGTTATTGCTTATGTAACACATATGCCATGCTATAGGTGTGCAAAGCTTTTATGGCAAAACAATATTACCACATGGAAGATAGCGAATGGTAGTAGGGTTAGTAGTTATTGCGATCAAGATACAATGATACACAATCATTTGATTGATTTTGGACTACAAATAGAGTGGGTTAGCCCAAGTAGGTCTTACTCAAACGAACTGATAGACGATGATCAAAATGAAAAGCAAGGCACATTGTTCTAGTGTATAATAAGATGTCGGAAGTTAAAGAAGCTTTATGAAGAGCTAGAGCGACACTTTTTCGACACGCCATTGTTGCACCAAGTCAGTAGTTTAAACTTTACTCAACATAAATTAACCCTAACAAATTTCTTGGTAAAACAGTGTCGCTCTTTTTTTACCAATCAAAGGAAGATAGATGTCGGTTCGAGAGCTTCAGGATTATACTTTCGTAGCAAAATACGCAAGATGGATACCAGAAAAAAAGAGAAGAGAAACTTGGAACGAAGCTGTTAATCGTGTGAAAAAAATGATGTTGGATAAATATTCTGACATCCCCAATGTACACGAAGATATCGAATGGGCTTATGAGATGATGCGCAAGAAGCGCGTTCTCGGTTCTCAAAGAGCGTTACAATTTGGCGGCAAGCCTATCTTTAAACATAATGCTCGTATCTATAATTGCATTACTTCTTTTTGTGATCGCTTGCGATTTTTCCAAGAGTGCATGTATCTTTTGCTCTGTGGCTGCGGTACTGGATTCTCTGTGCAAAAACACCACATAGAAAAGCTACCACCATTAGTAAAAAACAAAAACGGAACAAAAAAATATGTTATACCAGACACGATTGAAGGCTGGTCTGATGCGGTAGGCATTTTGGTAACTAGTTATTTTGATCAAGAAGAGCTGTTTCCAGAATACACAGGTAAAAACGTAAACTTTGATTACTCTGAAATAAGACCTGCTGGGTCTTTCCTAAACTCAAGCGGTGGAAAAGCTCCCGGCCCAGAACCATTAAAGAACGCTCTATCTAATATTAGAAAGATATTAGACAAGGCATTAAAAGATCTAGATTTTTGCGATAAATCAATAAGATATCTCACGCCAATCCAAGCATACGATATAGTAATGCACAGCGCTGACGCTGTTATTTCAGGTGGTGTTCGTAGAAGTGCTACTATATGTCTATTTAGTCCAGATGATGAAGAGATGGCTAAAGCGAAGACAGGCTCTTGGTTTGTAGAAAACCCTCAAAGGGGCAGGTCTAATAACTCCGCTATTCTATTAAGAGATAAGACAACAGCAAAACAGTTCTCAGAACTAATGAAGTCTGTTAAAGAATTTGGAGAACCGGGATTTGTATGGTCTGACTCCACAGAGCTAATAGTAAACCCTTGTGTTGAAATTGGCATGTGGCCTGTAGATGAAACCACAGGAAAAAGTGGATGGCAAGCCTGTAATCTAAGTACAATAAATTGTGCGAAGATAAAATCAGAAGAAGATTTTCTTGAGGCTTGTAAAGCAGCCTCTATAATTGGGTCTCTTCAAGCTGGATTTGCTTCTTTTCCATATCTTGGAGAAACAAGCGAAAACATAGTATCAAGAGAGTCTCTTCTTGGTGTTTCTATGACAGGTATTATGGAACAACATGAAATATGTTTAAGTCCAGAGGTTCAAAAAGCTGGAGCTAAAACTGTCAAAGATGAAAACAAAAGAATCACTAAAATCATTGGAATCAATCAAGCTGCTAGAACTACTTGTATCAAACCTGAAGGCACTAGCAGTTGCGTCCTTGGCACTAGCTCTGGTATTCATCCTCATCATGCCAAGCGTTATATTAGACGGGTTCAGGCTAATAAAATGGAGCCGATCTACAACTACTTCAGAGAGATAAACCCAAGGGCCTGTGAAGAGTCTGTTTGGTCGAACAATGATAGCGATGACGTAGTAGCTTTTTGTATTGAGGTTCCTGCTGGAGCAAAAACTAAAAACCAAGTTGGAGCTATTGATCTTCTTAGTCATGTAAAAAGCACACAACAAAACTGGGTAATTCCCGGCACTAACAAGAGTCTTTGTACCCAACCTTGGCTTGTGCATAACGTATCTAATACTATCAATGTAAAGCCAGAAGAGTGGGAAGAAGTAGAAAAGTTTATTTATAAAAATAGAAAGTATTTTTGTGGAATATCTCTTTTGCCCATTACAGGAGACAAAGATTACCCGCAAGCTCCATTTACTGCCATCTATCTACCAACAGAACAAGTTCGTCACTACGGAGATGCTTCATTGTTTGTTAGCGGTCTTATAGAAGTTGCGTTAAATCTATGGGAAGACAACCTATGGGCGGCGTGCGATTCGCTTCTTGGTGTTGGAGCCAAGATAAAAGGGAATGGTAAAAAGGAATGGTCTGATAGATGCAAAAAGTTTGCTGAGAGATACTTTGAAGGCGATCTTAGAAAACTTACATATTGTATGAAAGATGTCTATAATTGGAAAGAATGGGTAGATCTAAATAGAGAATATACTTCTGTGGATTACACAACAGTTATAGAAGAAGAAAACAACGTCAAGCCTGAACAGGAATGGGCTTGCGCGGGTGGTAAGTGTGAAATTATTTAAGGAGGATCTGATGACGGTTCATTCAGCAACAGCTACCGTAGGATATAAATTTTTTGAAGCTAAAAAGCTTTCTGAAACTGCGCAAGTCCCAACTAAGGGACATCCCAATGATGCTGGCTGGGACTTATATGCTGACGAAGATACTACATTGTGGCCAGAAGAAACTCAATTAATATCAACAGGAATAGCAATGGCTATCCCAAAGAACTACGTTGGTTTAATTTGGGATAGATCTTCAATGGGCGTAAAAGGAATTCATCGTCACGCAGGCGTAATTGATTCCGGTTATCGTGGCGAAGTAAAAGTTTGCCTCCATAACACAACAACAGAAATGTATAAAATTAAAAAGGGTGACAGAATAGCACAACTTTTAATACAAAAAACCCCGCAATTTATCATGCACGTAGTAGAAGAACTAGATTCGACAGAGCGGGGTTCTGGTGGATTTGGTTCAACAGGTAAATAATACATGTCCAGAAGAAAAACTAACGATCAAGGACATACGAAGAGAAGGAAAGCATTAAAGCCTAAGACTAAAAATCAAGAACACTACATTAGACTAATGTCTGAAAACGATGTAACTTTCTGTACTGGCCCTGCTGGAACAGGAAAAACAGCAGTAGCAGTAGGTCTTGCTTGTGATTATTTATTAGATAAAAGAGTTGAGAAAATAATTGTTACTAGACCAGTAATTGAGTCTGGTCGAGGTCTAGGCTTTTTACCCGGAACCTTTGAAGAGAAGATACATCCATACTTGGTTCCTGTAATAGAAGAAATGGAATACAGGTTAAATACCAATAGAGTTCAGGCTTACAGAGATGAGGGTAGAATAGAAGTTTGCCCATTAGAATATATGAGAGGGCGAAATTTTCATAATTGCTTTATGATATTAGATGAAGCCCAAAATGCTACGTTTGAACAATTGAAGATGTTCATAACTAGAATTGGATGGGATTCAAAAGCAGTCATTAACGGCGACATCGACCAAACAGATCTCATAAAAAAAGATCAAGGCGGCTTAGAGGAATTTCTGGATCGCTTAGATGGTGTTCGTGGTGTCGGTCTTGCCGAATTGACTGAAGATGATATAATAAGAAATAAAATTATTTCAAGAATTTTGAACGCTCTTTACGACGATCATTAAATGCCCACATACGACTATCTATGCAATGAATGTGGCTGTGAGTTTGAACAATTTCACGGCTTCAAAGAAACTCCCCAGCCATGCGAGTGTGGAAGTTCGGATATTAAAATAGTTATCAACGAAGTTCCTATGGGGTTTGTGAAAGGTGAACCTACAACTCTTGGTCAGCTTGCTGAGTTAAATACAAAAAATATGGGCAGCTACGAACGTAGCGAAAAAAGAGCGAAGCAAGAAGAAGGCAACCTTAAAAAACAAAAGCCTAAAAATTGGATAGAAAAGTCTGGAAGTGCTACGCAGTCAGAAATAAATAAAATGACAAAGTCCCAAAAGGCTAATTATATCCGAGAGGGTAAAAAGTGAACCTTCCTCATAAACCCTCAGATCAAGTTATAAAGTACAAAGATCTTGAAGAAATTGATATAAAATGTGCAGATTGCGAAGAGGATTTGTTTAAACTTCTTAGGGTTGCTTGCACTAGTAAAAAAAATAAACTGATAGTTGAGTGTCCATTTTGCGACGGAAGAAGTTGGACTGTTGAAGTTGAGGGAGATTATTTTCAAGCACCTCCTGATGATCTAATAGTTTATGAAGTATACGAAAAAGACGGAATTATTGTAATAGAGCTGGAAGGAAAAGATGATGGAAGCGAGTGATTTTATAAAACCAAATAACACATCTTACACGTATTACGATAAAGACGGAAATGCTATAGAAGATGTCTCTACGTCTTGCGCCTATATAGAAAAATCTGGAAGCGCAGAAAGCTATAAGGAAAAATATTATCTCAAAACGATTCGTGGTAATATATACGATCCTCAAGGAATAGACAGCAGAAAAGCAAATGCAATTAACACTAAGTTCTCAAAGGTATCAGAAAAAACGTTTGATCACTATATCAAATACTTGAAAACCAAACAGAGAAATCATTTCACTTGGGCTGACAGGAGTAATATTGATGTCTAAAAAAACAGGTAAGCTTACAAAAGTTGAAAAGTTTTATATAGATAACAACAACGATAAAGAAATTAGCGAAATAGCTAAAGATCTAAATCGTACAGAAGCATCAATTAAGAAGCATAAAGAAAAGTCTAGAATGGATCATGTAGATAAAGTTCAAGATGACAAATCTGACATTAGCGAACTCTTTGGTCATAAAGAAGACCGAGGTGTTACAATCATGACCCCAATGGCTTCAGAGCTTGCTGATGAAACGAGATCTAAAAGAGTTAATGTTTCATCAAAACACAAAAACGCTATACATATCATTAAGAAAAAATGAGCATCTTCTTATCTAAAGAATTTGACAATTATATAAATGTCTACGCTGACCAAAATCCTCTTTGGATAGCAACTTTATCCAACGGCGAACAAATCTATCAAGACGATGGAAGAGAAGGTGTAGAACCAGCAAGTGCTTGGACTAGATTAAAGCAATATTGTAGCATTAACGACCTACACATTGAATCTATCAAGCTAAGAAATAAATCCCATATAGAAGAGTTAGGCTCTGGACATGATGGGTATTTCTTTTGCAAGTCTGCTGGGGCATTACTGTTTGGCGATATGACTCAACACTCTTTTGTGTTTGGTACATTGAATGGAGAAAAACTCTCCGTAAGGAAGTGGAGACTTCCTGAGTTAGTGCCGGAGTCCGTAGAGGAAAGAGATCCTTACGAGAATCCAGAATTTATTATTGCGAAAAAAGGAATATTGAATGAACAAAGGTTACAAGCACAAAACGACAGGTCAGGAATGTAACGCAGCTCAGTATATTGCTGAAATGGTGTGCCTAAGAAAAGCCGAGAGGGAAAACGTAGGCAGGCCAGCATACGCCCTTTGGAATACGCAAAAGTGGAAGAAAGAGTTCCAAAGCCAAGTAACAAAAGGTTACTCACTTCTAAAAAAATACCACGAAAAAGCAATCATCAACGCTTTAAATTCTTACAAAGGAAAAGGCATATATTCTCTTAGAGTGGGTTGGCTTGAAGACATTATTAAAAAAGAACAATTCAAGCTAGACAAAATTAACGATAGGGAAATTCAAGAAGTTGAGTACGAAGACAATAGCCTTTCTACTCCCAAACAGCCATACGGAAAACAGAGTAAAATCTCAAGACTCAAGGATTTAGAAAATGAATGATGCAACAGCACTAAAGACCATTACTAAAAAGTATGGGAATATATTAGTAAATGGTGCTGAAGTTTTTCAGGACTTAAAAGACATGCAGGTTATTCCGGTTAGTCCTGCTTTAGACTACGCTCTTGGTGGTGGCTTTAGAGAAGGTACTTGGATTCAAATGATTGGAGATCCAAAGTCGGGAAAGACCACAACAGCTCTTCAGTTTGCCGCTAACTGTCAAAAGAAAGAATACGGCGAACGTCCTATATTTTATGTTAATGTTGAAGGCAGGTTAAGCACTAAGAACTTTGAGGGTGTACATGGACTTCAAGCTGATAAGATTACAGTAGTTCAATCTGAAAGTGAACCTCTTAGCGCAGAACAGTATTTAGGAGCTGTAGAAAAATTAGTAAAAGCTCATCCAAATTGCGTAGTAATTATTGATTCAATATCCAGCTTAATTGCACAGAAAGATTTAGATGAGGAAGTTAGAGGAGACTACAGGCCGGGAGTTCCTAAGATACTATCTAACTTCTGTAAAAAAATGAGCAGCACAGTTCCTAAGCAAAAAGCTATTGTTATAATGATCACCCATTTTATAGCTAATACTGGCGGTATGGGAAAAAAGAAGGTTGCAGATGGTGGAGTAAAGGTACGATACCAAGCGGACACCATTCTTGAGATAGCATGGATTCAGGCTTGGAAAGATAAAAACGATGGCAACCAAATAGGTCAAGCTCTCCATTGGAAAGTAATCACCTCTGCCCTTGGTGGTTTTGTTGGCGGTGAAGCCATTGGTTGGCTTAGGTACGGAACTGGAATTGACTACAAGCAAGAAATGTTTGAACAGGCCAATGACTTCGATTTGATCTCTGCTGCCGGAGCTTGGTACACCTGCGATTTCTTAATTGATAATCCAAAACCAATTAAAAAACTTCTCGAAGCAGAAGGTATTGAAGAAGGCGATGAAGAAAAGATTGCTAAATTCGTCAAGTTTCAAGGGCAAAACAAGCTCAAGGATTTTCTTGATGAGAACAATCTTTGGCCCTCTTTGCAAGATTCATTAAAGGAAATGCTGTTTTGAGGGCGATAGGTTTTGACGGGAGAGAGCGCAGATGGAATGTCTCCAAGCATGTCGTTTATGGGGACGACAAAAGACCTCGATCTAAATTGCATATTTCTGCAAGAAAACTCTTGCGCGAAACTTTTCCGTATGATACAATCCTTGAGGAAGTTCCTCTTCCCGGTTCACACAAGCCATCAAGAAAATCTACCCTGTTTGTCGATTTCTTGATACCGTCAGAATCTCTGGCGGTCGAAGTTCACGGGCGGCAGCACTTTGAGTTTGTCGCCCATTTTCATGGCAACAGGGACGGTTTTAGAAAATCAAAAGCGAGAGACAGAGACAAGGCCAACTGGCTTCAAACCAATTCTATAGACCTTATCGTATTAAGCTATTCGGAACCAGAGGATGAATGGAAAAGAAGAATTATCAATCGAGAAGCTTGAAAAGTTTATAGAAGATCTGGAAAGCTATACGAATGCTGAAGGTGTTATAAATATAGAGCATAATCCTGAAGTTAAAGGTATAATAAATCTTAGTTCTTTTGAACTAAAATCTCTAACAGCAGAAGAGTGTTGCGAGAAAGCGTTTGTTGTACAAGGTTATTGCAACTACCTACAAAAAATATACAACAAGCATCTAGCTAGATTTAAATGGTGCGAAGAACTTATCAACCACACTGTTGCTAGTAGAGCTAATAACTTTGATAAGTACACAAAATGGGAGGTAAAAGTAAACTCAATCATAAGAGAGGATGAGTTCATACAAAAAGTATGGAGAGTTAAAAGGATTGCCGAGGGAAGAATAACCATTTTAACCGACACAGTGCGAGATGTCAGAAGACAGGCTGACACTCTTCTGGAGCTTGGACGGAGAAGAAGAAATGAATCCTATAGACACAATTAAAAAAGGAATAATTAACAATGATATGGGGCAAATTATTCAGGGCTTCTCAGTCCTCACAGGAGAAGAAGTTAGACCAGCAAGAGGAAAGCCAGAGCAACAAGGAGGCTCAGAGCCAGAACCAGAAAAATCTGGAAGTAAACCACACGCCGAAGCCTTGCAGTCACCAGTGCAGGTGCGGTCGAAAGACTTAGACTTTTCTACAGAACCCAGAGAGGTTGAATCAAGGTTTGGTAGAAAAGAACCTATTCAAGTTGGAACAAACCAATTTACAGACGATGGTACTGAAGCCAAGGAGGTTGTAACACCAGACGTTCCTAGAACAAAGAGACGGCCTCCTGTTAAATTAGTTGAAGTTACATGCCACGCTTGCGGCTCTACAGAGAAAATTAACCCAGCATACAAAAGCGGTAGCTATCATCGTTGCGGTAGGTGTGTTGGTTAATGACAGAAGAACTTCGCAATCCCGTTGCAGAAAGAGCCGTTCTCGCTGGTCTTATCCAGCATGGGAGCGATGCGTTTATTGATATTAACGGAACAATAGACGAAAAATCTTTTACTGTAGAAGAAAACCAAATAGTTTGGTCATGTCTAAAAAAGCTATTTGAAAATTCAGACACGGTTGACTTGCCAACCTTGTATGGGGCTGCTAAAGCTATCAACCTAGACTCCGTATTCATGGAGAGGGTTCCTAAAGACTATTACAAACGACTTTCGGCAATAAATGTAGAATTAAGCAATGTCAAGCATCAAGCGCTGACACTTTGTAAATTTGATATTGCAAGAGATGTTGACGCTACAGCATCTCAAATACAAAGAAATATCAGAGGAATCACTGGCGACGAAACGATCAGTCAGATAATAAGTATCGGTGAAACCCCTTTCTTTGATTTCTCTGCCAACCTTAACAACCAGATTGAAAATGCCCCTGTTCACATCGGGGAAGATATTGATGAATACATTCAACACTTAATAGATAACCCTTGCGAAATGATGGGTATTAGCACGGGCTTCCCACGTTTCGATAAAGCTATTGGTGGTGGTTTAAGAAGGGGTAATGTAGATTTGATTGCGGCAAGAGCTAAGGCTGGTAAGAGTCTATTTGCTGATAGCGTTGCGCTGCACGTTGCTGGAAAGCTGGGTATTCCTGTTTTGATGCTCGACACCGAAATGTCCAAAGAGGATCATATTCATCGCTTGCTTGGAAATATAACCGACATTCCAATTAATGACATATCTACAGGAAAATTTGGTAAGTCTCAAGGATTGCAAGAAAGAGTCCGTCAAGGTGTAGAGACGTTAAAGAATATACCCTACAAGTACGTTACAATTGCTGGTATGGACTTTGATGAGACACTAGCGGTCATGCGACGATGGAAAGAAAGGGAAGTTGGCAGAGACGAGAATGGAAAAACCAAACCATGTTTGATTATTTATGACTATCTCAAACTGACCAGTTCCTCTCAGATGAATGATATGAAAGAGTTTCAAGCTCTTGGTTATCAGATGCAAAGTCTGGTCAATTTTACAATCAAGGAAAACGTACCCTGTCTTTCTTTCGTTCAGTTAAACAGGGATGGATTAACTCGTGAATCAGAGGATGTCATTAGTGGGTCAGATAGACTTTCTTGGTTTTGCAGTAGTCTCACCATATTCAAAAAGAAGTCAGACGAAGAATTAGCAGAAGACGCTGGAGCTAGTGGTAACAGAAAATTAGTTCCTCTAATCGCTCGTCATGGAGGTGGACTTTCAGATGACTTCGACTATATAAACATGAATCTAAACGGCGACTTTGGAAGAATAGATGAAGGTTTCACAAAGTCTGAATATGTTTTAGCGAACAAAAAAAAGAAAGAAGGATTTGATAATAATGTACATAGTGGAGAAGAAGGATTCACTATAGAAGAAGATATTGACCCGGAGAAACCATTTTGAGAAAGCTTTCAACAAAAGAACTGAAAAAGCTTTCAGACTTGATTGCAGCTAACATAGTACCTATACTTGCTACAAAATTTAATATAGAAGTTAATGACTTTGGCGACTATATTTCTTGTGCTTGTCCGGTACATGAAGGAGATAACCCAAACGCTTTTACAATGAATATCGAAATTGATCACCCTTATTTCGGTTTGTGGAAGTGCTGGACTCAAGACTGTCACGAAGAACATATAAATACACCAGTTGGATTAATTCGTGTTTTGCTTTCTAGAGAACTAGAAAAAAACATTTCATTTGATGAGACAGTTGAATACTGCATGAATTTAGTTGAGACTAATTTTGAAGATTTAAACAAAGAATCTGGCTCAGTCACATTTAGCAACAGGTCTTCTAATATCCAAAAAGCCTTAGAAAAAAGAGAGAAGAACAGGGCAAAAGGTATTCCAAGAGACTTGGTAAGAAACTCATTAAAGAGACCTGCTGAATATTATTTAAAAAGAGGGTATTCGAGAGAGGTTTTAGATCAATTCGATGTTGGTGTTTGTGCAGATCCTAACAAGCAAATGAGAAACAGGGTTGTAGCTCCCGTGTACGATGATGACTTTAATTGCATGGTTGGTTGTGTAGGCAGGGTTATGCACGAAAACTATAATGGAAGAAAGTGGATTAACTCAAAAGACTTTTATGCGGGAGCTTGGCTTTATGGGTATTGGCTCTCTAAAGACAATATTCGCAAAACGCAAACTGCTGTATTAGTCGAAGGACAAGGAGACGTTTGGAGACTATGGGAAGCTGGTATAACAAATGTTGTTGGTATGTTTGGCTCCAGCTTGACTGACACGCAGGCTAGAATACTTGAAACCTCCGGTGCTTTTACACTAGTATTATTAACAGACAATGATGAAGCAGGCCAAAAAGCTAAGAAAGCCATAAAGAAAAAATGCGAGAGAAGTTTTAATATAGTGGAAATTGACGTTCCAACTAAAGATGTTGGAGAAATGAGTGTCGATCAAATTACTAAAGACATAAAACCTAAATTACAGGAAATATAGAATGACAAACATCTTGGGTATCTCTGGAAGAAAACAAAGCGGAAAAACCACCTGCTCTACCTTTTTGCATGGCTATCAGCTTAGATTTCATGATGTTATTGAAAAGTTTTTGATGGACGATGAAGGAAAACTGATTGTTAATGCCACACAGATTGATGAAAAGGGCGAAGAAGTAGATGGCATGGGTTTTTTAGACATCGAAAGAAAAGACCCAGAGTTCATAGAATATGCAAGCAGGACAATATGGCCTTATGCGAAATCCTTCAGTTTTGCAGATCCATTGAAAGTTATTTGTATGCAACTTTTTGGTTTAACTGAAGCCCAATGCTACGGGACGGACGAAGATAAAAACACGCCCATAAATATCAAATGGGAAAATATGCCTATCTATAAACTGAGTTCTACGGAAAAGACCGGCTTTATGACGGCTAGAGAATTCTTGCAATATTTTGGAACCAATGTGTGTCGCACAATAAAAGATAGCGTATGGGTAGATAGCTGTATAACCAGAATGTTAAACAGCGGTACAGAACTAGCTATAGTTCCAGATATTAGATTTCCCAACGAAGTAAAAGCAATACAAAAAGCTGGAGGTAAAGTCATACGCTTGACTAGATCTCCATATGAAGACACACACACAAGCGAAACTTCACTAGACACCTATGAGGAGTTTGACCATGTAATAGACAACAAAGATATGAACATAGATGAGACAAATATGGAATTAATGAAGACGCTTAGGGAATGGGGATGGCTAAAAACCAAAAGCTCATAAGTATACCGTGGGATTCACGGATGGTAGAACAAGCACAGACAAAAGCAAAAAAATTAGGAAGGATAAACAACTCAATATTAAAAGGTGGTGGCAATGCTGCCGGATACCTTGGAGAAGAAGCGGTCGCTGCTTACATTGGCGCGAAAATAACCAGTTGTAATAAAGGTAATGAAAAGTACGATTATGACATTATCGCCAAAGATGACCGCAGGATAGAAGTAAAAACAAAAAGAAGAACAGTTGATCCTTTGGATTACTATGACGTTTCAGTTGCGAAAACAAGCGTTCACCAAAGGCCAGACTTGTATATTTTTGTAAGTATTAATTTTGAAAATATGACGATACAAGCAGGAAAGCGTGTTTATCGTGGTATTAAAAATATTTGGATAGTAGGGCAGGCAGAGCCTGAAGATTACTTTGCTAGAGCAAAGATTTGGAAAAGCGGCGAAATTGATAAGAGAAACGGTTTTAAAACTCATGTAGATATGTATAACCTGCCCATATCAGAAATTGATCCTTTAGATGATAGTTTGTTACCACAGGAGTAGTAGTCTTGGTACGTTAGAATTTTGCGAGCAGAAATACTTTTTGCAATACAACCTTTCTTTCAAAGACAAGACCAACAAAAAAGCCTTAATGGGTACTATTACCCATAAGGTGATGCAAACTCTTGGAGACAAGAAAATTGCAATGAACAAAGGTCTTGACGTAGTAGAAGACGACGAGACCGGCAAAGCACTAACGCTTGAAGAATGTGACAATCTGGAATTGTTAAATGACTTAGCCTTTGATTACTACTCGTCTAGCTTTCCAGAAGTAAATATAACGCAGGCAGACAAACGAACCTGTCTAAAATGGGCAGAAAAAGCGGTGGCGTATGAAGGTGGGTCTTTAGACCCAAGAAATCAAGAAGTATTTGCAACTGAACTATTCTTCGACATTGAAATAAAAGAGCCTTGGGCGAAGTACTCTTACGATCTCGGAGGCAAGAAAATAGAAGGCTACTTATCAATCAAAGGAACAGTAGACCTAATATTAAAACAAGATGAAGACTACTATGAAATTCTAGATTACAAAACCGGCAAAAGAATAGACTGGGCAACAGGCGAAGAGAAAACATATGAGAAACTACAAAAAGACACTCAGCTTCTCCTGTACTACTATGCTCTTAAAAATATGTATCCAGAGCGTGAATTTTCCATCAGTATTTACTATATAAATTCTGGCGGTCTATTTTCGATGGCATTTGACGAAGAGGACTACGCAAAAGCCGAAGACATACTCAGGAAAAAGTTTGAGCAAATAAGAAACACTCAGTACCCCAGACTTCTTTCTAATGAACATAAACATTGGAAATGCCAAAAGCTTTGTAAGTTCAGCGAGCCTTACAAGGATACAGGAAAGAGTTTATGCCAACATATTCGAGATGAAATCATAGAAAAGGGCGTAAATAAAGTTGTTGAAGAATACGGAAATATTGAAAAGATTACCACCTACGGAGACGGCGGTGGAAGATTAGCGGATAAGAAAAAATGAATTGGACACCCCTACATTTGCATACGCACTACAGTCTCCTAGATGGCCTCTCAAAGCCCTCACAGGTTGCCTCACGATGCGAAAAGCTTGGCTTTGAATCCTGCGCGCTAACCGATCATGGCACTATATCGGGCGCTGTAGCCTTCACACAGGCATGTAGATCTAAAAACATCAAACCAATACTTGGGTGCGAGTTCTACCTAAGCCAGCAAGA